>Ga0116229_10000185_pt1 | contig 68512 bp, 52 predicted proteins | sample S1TSphgellanicum_3_FD_87313 | JGI IMG/M metagenome (GOLD analysis project Ga0116229, IMG submission 87313) | Host-associated microbial communities from peat moss isolated from Minnesota, USA - S1T2_Fc - Sphagnum magellanicum MG | ecosystem: Host-associated > Plants > Peat moss > Unclassified...
CATTTCGACAATGACTTTAGAGCTCGAGAAGGCACTCCTATCTACTTATATAAAATAATTGGTGTCCACACATGCTTGATTCGGTAATTTGTGATTGGCTGGAGCCCTCCCCCCTCCATAACATTATAAATCACTCAAAATGGAGAAGAATTGAGAAAGATCTGCCAAAGTGTTCGATGATAGGCGTATCTACGCTATTCTTTTTATAATAAACTCTGTAAATTCCCAAGTCTGGTAGCTACATCAAAATGACATTTTCTTAAACCCACCCCCCCCCCAAGTGGAAGGTGTGAAATTTCCAAAGTTTGACTGAATTTTGCTTGTGATGAGTCAGGAAACCCCCAAACTTCAAACAAATTAAGAGGAAAAAAGGGAGGGAAAATAAAGAAAAGAAAAAAGAGACCCACCAATAGGCCCTAAACCCCCTATTTTCTTTGGACATTTTTGAAAGGAGAAAAATCTTTGGACAATTTTGACCTTTTACAACACAAAAAAGAAAAAAAAACACAATTTTCAAAGCAATGAAAAAGCGCCACGTATTATTATTAGACTGTTTCTTCGAAGAACCAGCACGTCGTCAAGCGAGATTCGCCCAAAAGAACGATTCTCTTCTCTTCCGAACGCTAGAAGACGACATTACGCGAAAATGAGGACGACTTTCCGCTCTAGAACGTGGACCTAGGTCTCGTCTCTTCCGACACAGCGGCGCCTCTTTCGGTACTCGGTTGTGGATTGGGTGGCAAAGAGGCAAAGACGCAAAGTGGTAGGTCTTCGGTCTCCTCTGTTGTGTACTCTCTTCTCCGTCTCGACGTCTCTTTGCTGGTCGTCGTCGTCGTCGTCGTTGTGAGTGGGTAGCTCCTCGAGAGCCCCTGAGAACTCTGCAAAGTTTTTTTTCTGTTTGTTGGGCTTGGAGCTACGCTTTTTGAGCTTTTGTGGTTGAAGAGTCTGCTGCTGGTTGAACCCATTTGATCAAAAACAGGAGTTTACAGAGCTGTGAAAGTGTTTTTCTTGTCCTTTTGAGAGAGAGAGAGAGAGAGAGAGAGAGAGAGAGAGAGAGAGAGAGGTTTTAGTGGAAAGACACAATGCAGTCGTCGCACTTGTTGCTGGAGGAGCCGATCAGGCTGGCTTCAATACTGGAGGCATCGGCTCCCAAGGCGTTTTCTGCACTGACCAAAATCATCGGGACGTTGGGTCCGCAGTCACGATCTGTGGAAGCAATCGAGGATCTTCTGAGAGCTGGTATGTCAGTGGCCAGGTTCGATTTCTCGTGGGGAAATGAGGCATATCATCAAGAGACTCTGGAAAATCTGAGACAGGCAGTGCGAAACACAAGGCGTCTGTGCGCGGTGATGTTGGATACGGTAGGGCCGGAGTTGTGTGTTGTGAACAGTGAAGAAGTGGAGATTGAGCTGGTGGAAGGCGCCGTCGTCGTCCTCACTGCTGATCAAACCATCAAAGCCTCAAACAAGGTCTTGTCTGTGAATTCAGCCGCTCTTGTAACCGCGGTGAAGCCGAAAGACACCATCTTTCTCGGACACTATCTCTTCACAGGAAGTGAGACCACATCTGTATGGCTGGAGGTGAAGGAAGTCAAGGAACGGGATGTTGTGTGCACGGTGAAGAACACCGCCACTCTCACAGGCTCTCTCTTCGTGGTTCATGCTTCCCAAGTACGCATGGACCTTCCTACACTGAGTGAAAACGACAAGGAAGTGATATCCTCATGGGGACTGCACAACCATATTGATTTCTTATCTCTCTCATTCACTCGCCATGCTGACGATGTGCGTGAGGCTCGCAAACTGTTGGACAAGCTCGGCGATCTTTCCCAGACACAAATCTTCGCAAAGATCGAGAACTACGAAGGGTTAGTACACTTCGATGACATTCTGAAAGAAGCTGACGGCGTCATCATCTCACGAGGTACCCTTGGGATCGATCTTCCACCAGAGAAAGTGTTCCTGTTCCAGAAAGTAGCCATCCAGAAATGCAACAGGGCAGGAAAGCCAGCGATAGTCACGCGTGTTGTGGATTCCATGGTTGACAATCCCCGTCCTACTCGGGCTGAAGCAACAGACGTTGCCAACGCCGTTCTTGACGGGGCGGATGGCATCTTGCTTGGAGCTGAGACTCTCCGTGGCTTGTATCCCGTGGAAACCATCACCACTATATACAACATATGCGGGGAGGCAGAGAAGGTATTCAATCAAGCTGTCTATTTCAAAAGAGCAATCAAAGGGACTCCAGAGCCGATGCAAGCTCTGGAGTCCATTGCATCCTCTGCCGTTCGTGCTGCTACCAAAGTTAGGGCTTCTGTCATCGTGGTCTTCACATCATCAGGACGTGCAGCGCGCCTGATTGCCAAATACCGTCCCACTATGCCAGTTCTCTGTGTCGTGGTTCCCAGGCTGACCACCAACCATCTGCGATGGAGTTTTACTGGAGCTTTCCAGGCAAGGCAATGTCTTGTGGTGAGAGGCCTCTTTCCCATGCTTGCTGATCCTCGACACTCAACTGACAACACCACCAACGAGTCCATCTTGAAGGTGCTTCTCTTGAAACCCTCATTCCCCAAGCTCTAATCTCCTTGTCTCCTTTGTCTTCAGCAGGAAAGTGTGTTTCTTTCATGAAAGTTTTATGAACAAATAGGACCAATGACATGGTTTCTGATCCTTGACACTCAACTGACTAGTCACAATTGAGTCCATTTTGAAGGTTCTTCTTGAAACCCTGGTATCCCAAACCTTAATCTCTATGCATCCTTTGACTTCAGCAGGAAGTGTTTCTTTCATGAAAGTTTTATGAACAAATAGGGATCCCCTCACCAGCTTGTGATTGAACTTTCACCAGCTTAGAACTGTGGGAGAAAGAAATCAATCCCAGAATTGCTTTGTCGTCACACACAGTCAATTTGTATGTCTCTGAATTGAAATGAGTTCATGGCTTTTACGACTTGGGTTATCAGAACCCAAATTGTGCTCGTGAATCTACACTCACTGTCTGTTGGGTTCTACACCTGTACAGAAAATTTACTTCAAAGCCACTCCAAAGTACAGTGCAGACAAATGTGCCCTTTCTGACTATGTCTGCAAAGAATCACCGCTATCCAATTTCTACCAGCCCTGTTCAAGCTATAAAGGGAAATTGGCTGAGCTTTTTCAGAAAGAGGTGCAACAGTACCAAGAGTGTTGTGGACTTCTGTGCATTCAAGCTAAAAATACTTCCATGGTTGTGGTGCATTGCAGGTTGCCTTGGATCATGGAAAAGCTGCAGGCATTGTCAAATCACATGACAGGGTTGTTGTATTTCAAAAGCTAGGGGATTCATCTGTTGTCAAGATCATAGAGATTGACTGAGTTGGAATATCTTTGTGCCTGTTCCAAAGCTGTTTGCAAATTATGCCATCTTGACAAAGACATGCGGATAGTTGCAGCTGATTTTGCATCATCAACAGCAATTTGAGCTGAGGTATATCATTATATTGCTCGAGGTCGGTCAGTCAATTTTTAGCAGTCAATGGGTATCCAAGTGGGTACTAGTTTTGCAGTCTTTTAAGGTATAACTTCTACCTCTTCTTATATGAATTTGAGTTTTTGGAATCATTATATTGAGTCTAATATTAGACTTGCTCAGTTTTTCATGCTAAGCTAATCTTAGCGAGAAGGTTTGTAGCTGATCCCTTAGTTCCTGATATCTCTGTTTTCTCCAACTTCCTGTATTCTGACAAAGACTCTATTGATGATGGCATATACACCAAAATCTTTCTATGTGCTTAATTGTACTTCTGATGCTTCTCTCTTGGTTTCTTCCATTTAACAATATCCCATGATTCCAAAGGCTATAACATTGACACTTTTAAAAAGTACTCTCCGCCAGAGTATGCGGCTATCAACATGATTCTTTTAAAAATAATTCTTTGCAGCTCAAATGGTAAGCTTAATCAGTCTGCTGAGAGAAAACTTTACGCTTTGAAGTTTCCTGTCAGACTATGCCAGAGGTCTGCTTAAGAAGGAAAACCCTTATGTTCAATGTTTCCACGCTTAGAAGTTTCCAAATGAGTACTTGAAGGGCTTCTTAATCGCAGTGTGGCAAAGCCTGTGATGCTGTCTTCGAAAGATCATGCTTTTGAACTTTGTATTGTTTTGTCCTTGCTTTCTTCCTTTTCTCTTGTTTAGAGGTTTTCTTTTCTTACCTGCTTTCCTCTTGTCATTCTTCTAGTGTTTCTCCTTTTTGTTCTTGGTTGTTTTGGTCTCTCCTTCTCTTTTAGCAAGGCTTGTTGGCTTAGTTTCACCATTACTGTCAGTCTCATGGTAGGAACTCAGTAAGTTGGCTAATGCTTGACAATTGACCTTGACACAGAAATCAGAACTGATAAAGTCAGTGAGGAGGTTATGGTAGGTGTGTCAATACCAAATTTGTTTCTGTTTGAAGGTCTCTGAACATGTGCATGACCATGTTCTTGTTCAACCTTGCTCCTTAGGTTCTAGTTTTTGTTCTCTTTGTTCATTAGAGTTGGGTTTCCTCTTTTCTGTGTTTGGTGATATATTGCTGATATTTGATCAGATCTGATTCCTCTAAGGTGTAAGTAATGTGTGATATCTGCAGTTTATTCACGTTGTCACTTAAATGGAAAGCATGGAGAAGTTCTCAGTACTTCGGAACTTTTGGTCTAAAACCTTAGGAATTTAAAGGGGTTTGAGGGGGAGTGATTCCAGGTGTATGGGGTCTGTATGCTCCACTGAGACCATGTCCCGGTGAGTGTTCCCACAGCCGCTGTTATTGTTTCACATTGTGTGTCTGTGATGGTTGCAAGCAAGTTGTGTGCATGATGGAGGTCTGTTTGCTTGCAAGCACATGGCGTGAGTTTGTTTGGGCCTTCAATTTGATGAGGCAGCAAAGTTAGAGTGTGATTTTCTAGTCTTCAATTGTTAGATTTGGAGTGAGTATCAACAGGATTATGCAAACTGTGCACCCTTTTTGAACAAGCTTTGTTGATCAAAGTTGTTAGCAGTGGTGCATACAAGCTTTTTACTCTGCAACTGTTGTCTCTTGCTATATATACATTTGGAGCTTTTGAACCATCCAATCAAGATTCTAGACTAAGGGATTATTAGTCAACAGAAACCCATTGGGATTGCGTTCTCTCTTCTCCCTACTCTGTCATTTGCATTTCCAACACCTAGGTCTGCTGAATGAGGACAACAATACTTGGACAAATTTTCTGCATATTTGAATTTTTCATCCTCTCTAATTATAGCTTTTGTTTCCAGTACCAGTTTCAATTCTTTGTCCACCATGAAAGAGTGCACTTATTGCAACATGCAGAAATGAGAATTTGACAGTTGAGTGTGTAAAAATGTAACAGTTTTTGAGGTTAGCTATCTTCAAAACTAGGAGGTGAAATGAAACTCAAAAACTGAGGTCTGATGGATCTCTTCTACTGAAATTCTGGCAATGTGTTTGTTATAAGCTGAAGCTCTAGCATGAATAAGAGCTTCAGATAGTTAATCTTTTGTGGAGTGCATTCTTCTTGCATGTGGACTACCAAGGAGTGGTGCAAACTGACCTGCCTCACATGCAATCCAAAGAGCTGGAAGGTGCTCTAAATTTGTGTGTTTTCTATTCATTGTAACAACGGAAGAATTCTTTGGTTGGTTGCTCCTGATCTATCATGGTTTACATACTCTTGCAACGAAGCTGGTTTGCTCTACCTAACATGGTCTATGCACTCTTGCAACAAAGCTGCAATGTACCTTTCCTTTCTTCTTTACTTGGGAATTGGCTGAACAAATTCCAATTGTTGGATGATTTACGGAATGTAAAACTATATATAAAATAGATCTGATAAATCATCGTCATTGGATTTTGCTTCGCAAATGGGAGGTGCGGGAGTCATGGATGAATAAGTTCTTAGGAAATGATTGAAGGTCAAGAAGTTTTTCTGAAACAATTTTTTGGAGCTTGGTATCAAATTATGAGTTGGGGATTTATGGATGAAAACGTTTTAGTAAATGATTGAATGCAAATGGATTTTTCTGAACAATCTAATGCGAGGTGAGGTTTTCATGGATGGGAAAAACAAAAGTCCTTGTAAATGACTGAATGCAAATGAATCTTCTGAACTTGTTATCAAATTGTGAAGCGAGGATTCATGGATGAAAAATCCCTGGTAAATGACTGAATTCAAATGATTTTGCTGAAATTCTAATCTAAATAAATATGAGGTGGGGATTCATGGATGAAAAAATCCTAGCAAGTGACCGAATCTGAATGACTTCCTGAACTCATTATCTAAATGTGAGGTTGGGTTCGTGGATGAAAAAAGTCCAGTTGCACAGAGAGAGAGAGAGAGAGAGAGAGAGAGAGAGAGAAGCGCGAGAGACGTTTGCCCTTGTTCTCTCTTATCGCACTTTCCCTATATTCTAGGGTTTCATGCATAGTTCCTTCTCGGTCTCTGTCTCTCTCCGTTCCTATCGCATCTTTCTTTCTTACAGAGTTTCTTGCGGTTATCCTCGCTTCTTGAAGGCTTTTGGGAGTAGCCATGCTGATCGGTGAGTTTTTTCAACCTGTTTTACGCATTTGCATACTTTTTGTTTGTTTTTTTTTCTTACGAAGAATTGGATAGGTCTAGAATTTCTGCACAGAAGTGTTCTTTGTCGACCGCGGTTTGGCTGGCAAATGGTATGTTTGAATCTCACTTGCCCCTGTTGCTACGATGGTCAGTCTCACTGAGTTCTTCCTGCTCACGATCTGACAAATCATCTTCGTCACTGAACTCCAAACCTCAAAAAGCGAGGTCAAACCAGTCGTGCCTTGCAAAATTTCGACAAGATTAGGGTTTTGTTCCTAGAAAACCAGAGTGATTCATTATTGTTTTTGTGTATTGATGCAGCCTAACGTGAGGAAGCTTTGTGTTCAAGAAGCATTTTGCATCTTGGTGGAGAATCGTGGTTCCAATAATCTAGTACTGGTGTTTGGGAGTCAATCGATCAGCAATGGCCGGACTGATCAAGAACCTCCGTGTGACCAAGACTGGGAGCAGTTCACGCACTCTTGAAGAAGCTCATCGGCGGTCCATGGACTTCTTCAGAGAGGCCTGTAGAGCATTGCCTGACATTATGGACCGGTACAACCTGCAAGAGGTCACTACACTTTCAGAGTTGCGCTCAAAGATTGCGGCAGAGTTTCGGAAGCATTCAAAAGTCACCAATCTGAAGGTGTACATGCCATATCATGCTTGTTGCTCAGATTCTTCTGGGAGCAGAGATTTTGCTGAATTCCTGGCTCTGTTTATGATATGTTGCATTGTTCAAGCCCTATTTGATGAAGTAGCATTCTTTCTATGGCCTTCCTTTGCACACTGAAATTCCAATACTTGAATTTGTTAAGGGGATTGATGAAGCCATCATGAATAAATGTTTTCTATAAGTGCAGGTTGTTGATATGTTGGTGTTCAAGGGGCAAGAGGAGCTGCAGTATTGCATTGATCATTCCAAGCAGCGACACCATCTTCTTGGTCAGTACATCATTGGAAAGGAGGGGCTAGCTGGAGATGTACACAAGCTTGGGGAGATAGACCATGGAGAGTCAGAATTCTTGAAGAGCTTTTACCGAGGCAACAGCTAAACCAAGTCTGTATGCCCCATTATGAAAAACTGTGTCTACTTACTGCTTGTTGGAAGATTTCTTTGATACTCAGGAGAGTTATTATCCTTCTTGTCTGTTCTATGGAAGAGGCTTTAGGAAATTATGCAGAACTTCCTCCTCCTTGCAAACATCCTACATCTCTTCTTTCACTGGCACTTCTGTTTGCTGTTAGTCCAGATTGCAGACATATTCACATGCCTAGCAGCTAAGTTTCAGACAATGTCTTTGCAGGAATAGTATCCCATCTTCCAGACCACTATGATCCTGTGTAGTACTCTGTTTCAACTTTGCATTGCTTGTAACATCTAAGTGTCACTCAGATTGGATTCCAGATCAATCCATGCAAGAGTTTAGATTTGAGGGATGGCAATGAAAATGCTCAAGTCCTTCATGCACCAGACCTGCATATCCTACAGACTTTGCAGTTTCCGAGATGTTTGCATCCAATATTGGAAACTTCACGTTCCTGGTTTTGGGTGTTTTGTTTCAAGTCTGGGCATGGATTGGTAGTAAGAATGTAGGCCAAATATGGTGTGTTGATCAAATTCTCTTATAACCTGATGTGCCCAGGAAGGTCTAATCCTCTTGCACTCAAAGTTGTATGTCATGTTTTGATAGTCTTGGAGAAAGAACATGCGAGTTTCTGAGACCAGGAGAGAATAATGAATGTATGGATTTATTTTGATGTGGTTTTGATGCAGCTTTTGTTCATGTGGCTGAACTCCTACCAAAGATTTCCTTCTGGTCTGCAGGAAGTGGATGAACTTGGAAAGGAATGGACAGCCCCAGAAGAGAAACTCATCAAATTGAAAAAGGTAAGTGCAGCTGTGTAGGGGGCCTGCATTGGCAATATGCTTGAAATGAATTTGAGTTTGCACAGGTTGGTTCCAATTTGTTTTCTGTGAAGTTCAGGAACCACAAAGGTGTGCAACAGGGAACTCCCAGTCATGAATGGATGTCTGCAATGAGGGGAGCTGTTTGAAGCACTCAGAACAAGAAACTATGACCTGCAACCTAAACCCTGCAATTGTCTCATTCAGATAAGCTTTCTCAGCTCCTTCAGTGAGTAGTCTGAGACAGCATGTGATAAAATGCCTTGCAAGGTGATCCAGACCAAGGCCTCTCTTCACCTTGAAAAGAGGAGAAGATGGTGAGCAGTAAAGCCCAACAAGCTAACATGAACTGTGGAGCTCCTGGAGTTCTGGATGATTGCACTGTAGGGCTTTGAGGCTTTTTGTGATTGCTGGAAGAACCTCTATAATCTCTTCTGCTCTCTATGTTGTAGCCAATCCAACCAGATCTCTGAGGCATGTGGTATCATTGGCATGACAATAATTCTGTCTCCAAATGTGTGATATTTCAAGACCTCCATGAAAATCATTGTGATGTGCAATTCTCTTATCAGATGTGCTGTGACAGTAATTCTCTCTCCAAATGTGATATTTCAAGACCTCAATGAAAATCATTTTCATGTACAATTCTTGCATCAAATTTGCTATTGTAAGCTTGCCATTTCCTGTCTGAAATGTTGTAGCTTCTTTCATCTGAGGGGGTTTATAAGAAGCCCCTCAGATGTTTCTGCATGCCAGAATGTCCTTCAATGCACCCAACCATGATTTGCAAACAAACAAGCCTTTTCTATAGAAGGGAAACAAGACAGGGAAAACAAGTGATTCCTACAATTGATTTTCAACAGTTTCTTCGAGTCATGAGAAGACCCAACTACTTTTTGTAGCAAAATTGGCGAATCATCATCCTTTAGAAATCTTTTTTTAGCTCTTTGGTATGGCAGTCCCTTCTAAGAAACCCTGGCTAGAACCCAAATGTGTGCACTCCAATAGTTTGCCTTGTTATCTTGTAGAGTTTTGTTATGTGGATGTCAGCATGGCACATTGTAGTTGGAAAGAATGCTCACCATATCCTTGCTTTTCTTGTGAATCTTTTTTTGTCATTGTTTAAGGTACTCCAACTAATCTTTGATAGTGTGTTCATGGATCATGGCGTGACACTACTCAATCTCCAACTCTATAAGGTTAACATGATCCATTATTTTGACTATTATTATTTCTTGCTTTTATTTTTGGCTTCAATCATTAGTGAAAAGGCATTTGTCTGTTTTTGTTGAACTCTTATGCTTTTAGGTGTAATTTGAGTTGTTAGAATATATAAGATGTGCTCATGATGTTTGACAAATTCATGAAAAAATGTTGAGTTGGAATTGCTACCAAAATCATCAATGTCCACAATATTTACCTTCGGTTGCTATGCATTGAGCTATTATTCTATTGGGTGTTCATTTGGTAAACAATTGTTGCGTAAGAGCTTTTGCATGAAAGAACTTGACTTTGTGGAATCTGGTTTATCTATTGTGTCAAATTCTTATACTAGTATAGTGGAATTTGCATCACCTTTCTTCTTCAAGTCTCACACATCAATCAGTGCATTGATGATATGCTCTCCCTTAAACACTGTGATTGTTTCATAATGTTATTTATTGAATTGATGAGGTAAATGATGGTTAATTCCTAGAATGATTTATATGGTGCCTAGTTCTTTGTGATAATTTGAAAGCTTTGTATAGTCAATATTGAATCCATTCCATTTGTCTTATTACATTCTTTTCCTTTCTTGGCACTTTGGCATGAATATTTTTTGAAGTTCTTTTGTGATTTTGATCTATTGTTGTGCAACAAGCACCATATGGTTGCATCTAGCAATTCTTTTTGAATTGCATGTCAAAGTTGCCTGGGGTGAAAATAAGCTCAAGTCCATTGAAGTTGTGAAAACCTAGGGACTTCCAAGTTGCCCAGGAAAAAAAAGAAAGCCAAGTTCATTGAAGTTGTGAAAACCTAGGGGCTTCTGAGTTGCCCGGGAAGAAATATTTTCTTCCAGCACGAGTGTTTCTGTGTGTGTGTGTCTCTCTCTCCGTCTGTCTCTTTCAAAGGTTCCACAGAACCGAAACGGCCGAGATTCTGGGAGGCGTTGAAGGCTTTCGCACTCCATACTTCCGTCCCTGATCAGGAGCAGCAGCAGAAGCCCCGAAAGCATCAAACAATCTTGTTAAAGTTACCACCAATACCAAAACCTCGCACGCAAGCAAGGGGGATGTATGCAGGATTGTTATTTTGAATCTTTTCCTTCGTTTTTCAGCCGCCAAGTCTTCCCCTTTCGGCGTTTCCAGATTTAGGAAGGTTACGGTACACCTATCAGGTCGCTCTTTGCAGCAACGAGAAATTTCGTTCCTAAGCAACCCTTAATTTTCACCAAGTTCCTACGAAACAACAACGACAACCCCACACCCTCTCTCCCTCCCTCCCTCCTCTCATAATGAGACTTCACAAGTTCCGATCCGACAATTAGAGAAAGAACTCGGCTTGAAACTCGACGTCCTGCATGCAGCAATATTGCAAATGCCTGCGGCCCATCAAAAAATTATCATGGAAAATCCTGCTAGGTTTCTGACAATACAACGTCCATTGACTGAAACATTTGCTGGTTTTGCTTCTTTGGAAAACCTCATGCATGCAACTTGTTCTTTTGTTTTTAGAGCATAATTTTGATATGTTTGTTCTCGAGTACAGGGGAAAAGAGATGTTTTTTTTTTTTCCTTTTTTTTTGTTTGGAGGTTCTCGTGTGGAGGTGGAAAAGATCTATGAAAGCAATGAATGTGCTTGATTAGACCACGGGAGAAACAACAAAGTTGTAAACTTTGCCCACATATCATTTGTTCTATATATGTGCGCAGAAGATTCGATGGTGCCGGATCCCCCCTGTTGCGAAGAAATCTGTGCTACTGCTCGTACATGAGTTTTGCTGGGCCTGATTTATGAAGAATTGTGATCAGGAGGTTCACAATCCAAAGATCTCAGATTTCGAAATTACCCTCATGTGAGACTCTGAGTGCGTGATCTCTCGCATTGTGGCTATAGGTGGAAGACAAAAACACATTGTCAAGCACCACTGTAGCAACAGGTTCCGCAGATTGCTTTGGTGAAGACATGGGGCAAAGGAATCGGAGCTTGTTCATACAGCAGGTGCACATCCAGATCTCATGCACAACATTTGAAGAATGCTTGACCACCACACAGGATTAGACTCTAGAGGTTTCTTGTACATCCAGGATTCCAGACAGAGAGACACACAGACATGCAAGAAGGAAAGAGATGCTTTGCCTTTCATGGTCTTTTGTTATCCGGGGTTCAATACTTGCCACATTTCCATAGAGATACTTCCTTAGCATCTTGCAATATGAGACAGCCCAGATGCTCTTCTACATCATACTAACATTGAGTAAAATCGCTGGAGGTGTTGTACACCTTGTAATGCTGCAAGGAATTATTGCTCACCTGGTTGAAAGTAGAAAAGAAATATGGTCACTACTGTTGCTTGACTGTCTCTGTTGCTGGAGTTCATGTGTAGCTGTTGGAGAACAACTATTTTGATGATGAAGAGGATGATGATGAAGAAGATGGCGGGATTCATAACTGGGAGAGCAGAGCTACTACTATGCCTCTCTTGAGGTTTTCCTTCATTCAAAAAATGACTGTTATGTACTGCACTCTGGAGTGTCATGTGCAGTAGAAACACCGAGTTTTTGCTGGCTTCCACATACATTCTTCTGTGATTGGTCAAGTCCAAATAGCATGTTTGAAGCACTTTCTCTAAATCTTAAGGAAATGAATAAAACTCAATCAGTTCCGAGACTACTTCTGGATTATGCTCAAGTATTTTCTGTAACAGGAATCAAGTTCAGGTTGTGGGGAGAAGCAGCCCAGACCAAGGTGACAAACCAGACTCAACAGCTGGCCATCTGAGCTGTGATGGTGAAGACAAATCAACAAGTGGAGATAATGGACAGCTTGGAGGTGGTGTGAAATCTGATAGGGAGGAGGAATCTTCAGAGGCTAGCAGTCAAGATGCTGTTCCACAAAACAGTTTCTTGAAGATTGGAGGAGGAAGTTGTCAATCATCAGTGGCAGCTGGCATGATAAACACAAGCACATCTACTACTTCCAAACATCATAAAACCATCACCGTGGAACTGTCTGAAGATCTTGACAGCACATCAGGAACTTCCATAGGTTGCAAAGATGAAGTTGACTCGAAACCCTCTGACATAGTGGTGGATACAGATCATCTGAGTGAAGACATCATGGGTCAAGGCCAAGTTGGATATCAGGCAGAGCACAACAAAAAGCTTGAAAGGGGAAAGGCATTTCAGAATTTGGAGCTTGAAAGAGGAAAGGGATCTCAAAACTTGGAATGCTCAACATCTGACAGTAGTGCATTTTCCAGTGAATGTAGTTTGACCAGAAGGCTGTCAGTTACAACAGATTGGATCCACAATTGCACAGTTCCGGTAGCAGCTGCTGAAGTGTTGAGTTCTAAGGAAGCAATCTCTACCAGCTTCACTGAGTCTTTTGCACAAGAAGCATCTATCACTCAATGTGTTAAATTGCTTACGATTGCACATAGAGAAGTTGAGGATTTTATGACAGAGTCAAAAGTTGAAGAACCTGCCATAGCTGTTACAGGGGAGGACAAAACAGTATTCACCAACAATGGTCAGCAGAATTTCTTCTTCAACCCACTGACGGCAGTTGAGCAAAGCCAGCTTGAGATTGTGAGCAGGAAAGGCAGAACAAATGGTCTGGGAATTGAAACACCTAAGTCACTGGAATGGAAAGAGGAGGAGCCAAGTTTAGTTGAGGATTCACCGATTCAGCACCCTCCTCTTGTAGCTGACAACAGAGGTAACCATTCTCCTACCCCTCACAATTCCCTTCCAATGAACCATTTCTTACCTCCTAACAAGCTCTGCATAGAATTCGAGTATGTGCTCTGTCATTCAGTAGGAGAGGAATGCAGATGTGATTGGCTTTTCTTTTACTATCATGGCATTAGAACATAGATCATCCTTGGAAAGTTTCTGGATCACAAGCCATTTCTGCATGGATATAAAGGACAATTCTTGGCTTGCTCTTTGTGAGCTCAGTATCTGAGAATGATGAGCCTGAAGTGGCCAAGGCTGCTCCAGTATGGTTCAAGGACAAAGAGGTGATGGAACCTGACCTTAATGTTTGGACTGGCCAAGTAGTTGTTCAATCTCAAGGTGCATGTCTTGAGCTTGAAGTGGAGAAAGCTGTTGCAATAGAGGAAGTGACTGATGGGACACCAGAAGCTGAGCTTAAGGGCTCTGACATTGTTGTGGCAGAGAATACTTTGGAGAATACTAGTACTGTTGAAACCACACTTAAACTGGATAGACAATCAAAAGCTTTGGTTCAGGTGGAAGCATCTTTCACTGGATTGGAACCACAGCATGAGCTTTCACAAAGGGAGTCTGAAGAGATTGTACCTATGACAGCAAATGGTACCATTATGACCACTGAAACTATTGCTCTTGAGGGAACACGAGCTGGTGGATGTGGAGGAGGGTATTTTAACAAGATCCATGCAGCAACAAGGAGGAGATGTAGCCTTGCTGCAGGAAATGAACATGGGATGGGCCATGACACTGATATACCTCAATTTGCACCACCTGGGGTTTCCATACTTCCAGATGATAGGGAATTCATATCTGCTCCAAGTCTATCCAACAAGAGTCCCATAAGGGTAGATCATCGACCCTTTGGTGCTGGAATCGGCTCAGATCTGGAAGCATCACCTCAGTTGCCCTTAGGATATCCTCTGGATGATTCACAACAGGCTCAATTGCATTCTCAGATTCTTGTGTTTGGAGCCAAACTGTAAGACCACTAAACCTTGTCCACTGTCTACCAACCCTCGTGCCTGGTAGTTATCAAAATCATGCCTGACATGTTGTGTGATGCTGCACATTACAGGAAGAGAAAAGTACCAGCAGACGCTCTAACAAGGACATCTGTGGGAACTCTTAGAGGTTTGTTCATCACACTCACCAGGTTCTGATTTTCCCATTTTCATTTGCAGTTCTAGATTTTGTTGAGCATGTAAAAACCCTTATTGTTAACTCATGAAAACTATGCTTCTTCTTCATCATCAACTCCCTCCAAGGTTGATCAAGCTGGTGTCATGGGTGTGTCAGCTGTGGATGGAGTTTTGAGCAACAAGAAATTGCTGATGCCTGTTGAAGATTCTCCCATTGAGACTGAGGTCTATGAGAGGGACTTGAATCCTGGTCTAGCTAGCATGGAGACCACAACAACTCAACAATCACTTGGAGCTGTGTTGCTTGAAGACCTGGAAACTGCGAGTTCTGAATCAGCACAGGATGATGGCAAATTAGAAAAGCAGCTGGGATGGGGTGTGCTGTCAAAATCAGAGCTGGAGAGAGAAACTCCAGTCCAGGTGGAGTCAATGGAAAAAGCAGCCCCAGCAGATATGGTGACTCATGGCTGTACTTTACAACCTCTGTCTGGGACAACAGTGAACATCTTTTTTCCAGCCACAACGGCAACCAACATGGCCATACCTGAATGTTGCATCATGTCAACTGAAAGGACCAGTTCTTCAGAGGCTAGAGCATGGAAGCGTAAGAAAATACACAGTCAGAAGGCAGATAATGACATGGTTCTTTCATCTATAGCTGATGCAGAGCAGCAGCAAAGTACTATATCCTTAGCTGCTTCAGCAATTGCATTGATCCCACAATTGCAGACACGAGTTATGCAAGATGTTGTACAGTATGAAGCTTTTAGAGATCCAACCACTATTTTTTATCAGGATGATCCTGTAACTGCCCCTCAACTTATTCAGAGGCAGCCACCAATGGATGACTACCAAATGGACAAGCAGCTGCAACAGGCACAGAGTCTTGCACAGGATGCAATTATATCTGCAACAACAGCCCTCACACAGACCCATTATATTTGGGCACAGCTGCAGGCTCAGAATCCATGTAATGGAGTAGCTGTAAGAGAAGCTCAGATTGCTTCTGTAACAGCAACAGTGATGGCTGCTGCTTCCATCAACAAAGCTGCAGCTGCAGCTGCCAAGGCTATTGCAGAGGCTTCCAATGAAACTTTGCAGCACCTTGCTTTACAGCAAGGTCAACCTTCAGTCCAAAGTTTGACAAATTATGCAGCTGTTGCGCAAGTTCTTGGGTTCCACACAACACACAACCAGGACTATGAGGCAAGTGGTCGACCTATGCAGGTATCTGAACTTTCCCTTCAAAGAGGTGAAGTATGAGTCAAGCTTCTCATGTCCTCCTTGGTATACATGATGTTTATAACAAGGAATTCTGTCATGGTGACCTTCCCTCATCAGGCATTGTAGCTCTGGAAAACCTAGTGGTCTCATATGCATGTTTGCCATTCTTATTCATGTTGTGCTGCACTGTCTCTCAAAAGGTTGTCAATTCTTTTTCACTGCTTCTTCCTTCCCTTCTGCACATGACAATCATCTCTTGTTTTCCTTGCCCTTCCTAGCTGGGGTTTTCTTGTTCCAGGTTCTTGCTCTTATTTCTTGTTGTAAATTCCTGTCAAGTGGGTGGCTGGCTCAAGTTTTTACTCTGCATTTGGATGCTATAACTGGCTTGTTGCCTTCTATGCATTTATATGCCATGGTTACACTGCATTCAAACTGGAGTGCTGCAGTTGAAGGATTTCCTATATGGAGCAATGCAGGGAAGACAACTGACATCTGAAAACTGCAGGCGGCAAGTGGGATACATACTAGGAGATGTCGATCAGTCAAGAAGAGACGTAAATGCAAAGCAGTTTGGCCATTGAAAACATTACCCAAGAGAGTGAAGGACTCCATCTCCAAGAGGCCAGCAAAGGTTAGACAGGTTAAGGGCTTTGGCAGGAGACATAGAAGAGGTAAGCCCAGAATGGCAGGATACAGAGATGTAGACTCTGTGATCCAGGAGGGGAGGCAGTTGTTGTTTGAGAAGTCTTCAGGAAGAGGCCCATTACGACTGATGGCATCCACATCACAGGTCACCACTGCTGAGAGACTACAGTTAGTGAAAGTTGGAGGTGTTCCAAATACATCTGAGACGATCAAGCCAGGTTCTCATGTAGAGGTGAGTTCTTTGTTAGTGACAGACACAAATTGTACACAAATGACTACTGCTCTCCCTTCTCCATGGCTAGACAACTTGTGCCAGAAAACTTTCTTTAAGGATTTCTTTTCGTTGATTCTTCCTGATGTGATTGATGTGCAGCAACATAAGAGGAATGGGACCCAGTGGTTCTTCTTCTCTCATAACCTCTGATCTCTCCACTCCTTGTGACTCCACTTTACTTGCAGGTCATGTCTGAAGAAGAGGGTCTGCGAGGGGGTTGGTTTTCTGCAAAAGTTCTTGTGATGAAAGACAAGCAAGCACTTCTGCTTTATGATGAGCTTCTTGCAGAAGATGGTCCTTTCCTTTCCTCATTTTTGTTTATCAGGTCCTATGGAAGTTGTATGTGATTTCATCTTGATCTTTGTTTATTCCCCCCTTTTGTTCCTTCCCTGCTTTCTACTGTTGTCATCACACTCTTGTGTTCTAAGAATTACTGTGGATGTACATCAGGTTCATTGGGTTCTCTGGCCTGTGTGATCCAATGCAATTCAAGTCCTTTCTGTCTTCCTTATTTTGTTCTGCTGCTTCTATGAAAGGAATGTTGGAACTTGGTATGGATGTGTATTTTTCACTCATTTTATCTAAGCTGCGATTATTATATTGCCACAGGCCAATCTCAGCTGAATGAGTGGCTTCCTGTATATTGTTCACAAGAGGACGACACCAAGAGCAGGAAGCTGTCATGTCACGAACAGAAAAAATTGAGACCTGTGCACCCCTTCTGTTTCAGCAAGGCAAGGGGATTACTTAAGCGCCCTAGTGTGGCCATGGGCTCCCATGTTTGGCTGGTGGGAGATCATGTAGATGCCTTCATCCAGGATGGGTGAGAGCTTCTTTTCATTACTCTTGGTTTGACAATTGGAAGGTCTTGTTTGATGCCCATTTTCCCCTCTTGTAACAAGCATGCATCTTTGACAGCACCAACACAGAGCCCACTGAATATGTAGTCCAGCATCATTCAGCTCATTTATCTCCTGTGTGCATTGCATGGTGTGTTTGATCAGATGGTGGGAAGGTATTGTGAAAGTTGTGAACAAGGATGACAAGAACCAGATCACTGTTTATTTTCCAGGTTTGTAAAGATCTGATGATTCAGTATTAAGCAAACATTCTACATTCAGGGACAAGTAGAAGTATTGCATTACTTATTTTACCTTTGAATGGTGTTCCTTTGCCATAAAGAAGCAGCTGTTTCTTTCCTTTATATTTTCAGGTCACTCACCTGGTTGAAGATGCCATGGTAGCTTGTGAAATCCAGAAGGTCCCAGCCAAGATGTCAACTGGGCCTTCTGGATTTTGGAAGTTTCTTTCCTCAAATTTCATGCATGAAAAGATAAAGAAAGCATGGAAAAAAAACAGCTGCTTCTTTATGCATGTGAAGGGTTTGAGTATAGACCCTTCCAGATTTTCAGCCCTTCCACTCGGCCTACTGGCCTCATGATGGGAGTCTCAAATCTGGAAGGGTCTATACTCAGACCCTTCTCCTATACATTAAACCTATGATTGGAAACTAGTCTACTTCTCAGTAGAGGAAGGCCTTGTCCAAATGGTCCACTTTCATGAACTTTAGAGTGCAATGCCTATGCAGGAGAAAAAGACACAGCTGTAGTGAAGTTGCAGAATTTGAGGCCTTCTATGATTTGGGCAGATGGCCAGTGGAGGTCATGGAAAGACTTGTCAGTAATGGAGGTACAACCCAAAATCTTAAGCTTCATCCAGAAATGCCAAAACCTGATCAAGAATCCTCCTTTTTCAGAAAAGCTCAAAAACTTAATTTTTCCTGCAGAAAGGACCTCTGCATGAACTTCCTATTTTTGTTTCTGTGTCAGGAATATGGTCATTCTTCAAAACGGCTAAAAGTCAGACATGGCCTCGCAAAGGGGAGGGCGGAGACTCAAAAGTATAGTAAAGCTGACCTTTTGAAAATGACTGACATTGAGCTCAGCCACCATCTTAGGCCAAGAATAACCCGACGGACTTCCAAGTCCAAGATCAGCAGAAATTTAGGGGCTGCTCGAACCAAATACACCATGAGTGTCAGAAGAAATGTGCTGACTTCAGCTAGAAAATCAAGGAGATCGAATTTTTCAAGTAAAAAGCAGGTTACTGTTTGGGCACCACCCATGAGGAAGAATGGTCTCCCACATCCAAATAGACTGGCTTTGGTTGTGGCAACTCCACCAAAAGAGTGTGCAAAGAATTTTGAAGAACTACTAACTCCTTTGACCCAAAACCGAGGAGAAGCAGCACTTGGGAGACAAACTCAAAGGTGTTTACGTTCCAAGGTAAAAACTTATGCTGAATATGACTATTTCTTTTTCCAATAGATGTTACTTCATCACCTTTGCTAACCAAGGATTTCCTATTTCCAAAGAATCAAACTTCATTTTCATCTCCTGTTCATCCTTGCAGCAACTTGATCAAAGGTGAACATGATTGGAAGGAAAGACAAGGAGTCTATGTCTATTCATGCAGTAGAGCAGGAGTTTGCTTATTCTCTTGTGATCATATTCAAGTTTTGTACAAAGTTTAAACCCGTACTTTACAGGAAATTTGGTTAAGACCTCAGTAAAATACAACTCATTGAGAGACTTCTGAAATATATCAATCAGGACTCCTAAGACTTGAGTATAGGCCAAAGGTGTTGCAGCAAGTTTTTTTGGAGATAACGAACCTCACACTCCATGGTTTCACACTCATGGACTCTCTAAAAAGCCATTTCTTAGTGTTTATTAGGAAGGGTTATCCTCAGCTCCAATCAATGATGTTGTATTCCTATTTTGCAGGTCATTAAGACAATCGTTACACGTAGTGACAAGCGCCAACTGAGACACAGGACTGCTAGAGGCACATGACTTGTGTATAAGTTATACAACACAATGAACAATGTATGACTCATCACCAACAGGAAAGTCTCACTACATTTTTTTGTCATGCAGCAAATAGACATATATGAGAATAAATGGTGAAATTGTTACTCATCCCATGTCATCAACTGTGTAAACCTCAATGTCATCTGTTTAGAACCCTGTCAGTGATTCTCTCTATGGTGTGTCATCATAGGCTTGAGGATGGATGAGGCGATGAAGTTTCAAACATACTGTGGTACATCAGTTTGTAGCTTGACACAATGCCATCAAGCAGATCCTGGACAGGTTTGGAGACTCAGTCCTTAGCCCACACATGGACAAACAGAAATATAGTGAGCAAATCCACATGTTGTTTCTTGCGTATGTCCCTCGCATCTACAGACTAGTTAGACAAAGTTTTGGCAATCCTGTTTCAGATTTTTGTAGGCAGATAGATATCTAAGTTTTGTGCACATTTTAATGCTCTTGAATCTTTTGTCCTGATCCAAGATGATTGTCTCAGAGAGATGCAGTAAATAGCTCGAATATGTGTGCCATCATTCTGTCATCATCACTAACGACACTGATCATGGCTGAATCAGTTCAATATCACCCACCTTTACTTCCATCATGAACTCTGATTGCACAAAACTCTGTTGTTCATTGAGAAATATGCACAGATGTACTCTGTCTGCATACATGTGTGTACATGTGTGTGTGTGTGTGTGAGGGTACATATATTGCCTCTTATGCTGAGCTTTACAGTTGTTCATTTTTATACTGAAAACTGGAACCTTCCGCATAGCTAATGATGCTTTTTGCCTTCTTTGGAATGCAACTTGGAAACCTAGCATGGTAGAGAGAGAAGAGCTTCTTTGCAAAAAGAGAAAAACTTCCAGTTAGTTTCAGTATATGCATCTGATGAGGCAAAAGAGGTAACCAAAATCTTTGCCAAAAAGGAATTCAATTTAAACGTAAAAAAGTTACACTAGTACGCTAGTACAGTGTTGATGCAACCATCATTCTGTCTGGATTATTTGTAACCTGCACATAATTTCCCTGCCACCCAAAACACATAGCACCAAAACACATCTTCAATCAATTACATCATATTGTGGCTCACACACCCAACCAGGTGCATTATACTCCATTTAAACCACATCTTCTACACAAAGATCTTTCTGATTTGTAAACAATCAATTTCAATATACAATAACATATCAGAGCTAACACCCAAACAATAAAGTCGATTCTCTGTAAAATTGCATCTCCTATGCACACACGAAGAACATTCCGAATTCTAATACGAATTACCAAATCACTTTTCTCCTGGACAATAAGCATCCTGGTTCTAACACAAGCACCTAACCATGTCAGTATTTTCTTTTTATATATAAATGTCTTTGATTTTGCAAAAGTGGTAAGTTTTTTGCTGAAAGAACATATCTTACATTGGCAAAACACATTTTTCCAAAAAGAGTTCTTGCAACAAATTTCACAAAATTGAGAAATTTTGCCACAAAATTTTTATTAAACCACATGCCAAAATAATCATAATAGAATAATAATAATAATAATAATATTTCCTCTCATCTTGCTACAGCTTCAGCAGGCATTGAAATTTGAAAAATCTCAAAAAATAACTCCAGCCCTCACCCCATGGTTACCTGAGACATTTCCCAACTCATTCCACGGTTATCTGGTTTTGCATGCACACACACACACACACACACACACAATTGTTACTTTACATGCAGAGCAACAATGGATGAGTGCTCCCCAAAAGTAGAGAAGGCTAGTTTCAAACATACAAAATCATTTCTCCCTTGACAGGCCCTCTATTTTGGCTTGCATCAATGTTTACTACGTTCAATATAAAATGTTAATTATTTTCAGATTCAAGCAACCTCAGGGTCCTTTTTTTCCGAAACCCCTCTAAGAACTCATTGTGGTTTTCACATGATAATCAGCAAAGAACCAACAGTTCTATAAAAGGTTATTTGATCAGTTCTTAGATCTCTTGAGAATTTCAGTAACATATCAGAATCAGTTCTCTGATTTTTGAGAGTCATGGTCATACATGTTGGAGAACCACCTTGAGAACAGCTGGTTATCATTCTCCATTTTCAATAAGCACCAAAAACTGGTCAAAGCCCAAGTTGGCTTTAATTTTTATGCCAAGTAAAATTGTGATAAAAAAATTCAGTATACTTCTCATCTTTTGTTCCTGTGTTTGTGCACTAGGGAAAATACTACTTGAAAATGCACAAGTCTATAATAATCTTCACATTAAGTTATATGTGACATCAGATCAACCTTACATTATTCTATAAAATGAGTGAAAGAGCCAATGCCATCCAGGATCCACAAAATTGTGAGGTAGGTGGTGTGGCAATCATCTACTTAACCAAACTTGGTAACAGGTCAAGGAGGAAAGTAGAAAAATTTAAGAATCCTTCTACATTTGGCTACATGTTCAAACCTATTGTCTAAATCTCGCAATTTCAGATGTTTTTTCCCCTCAAAATCTAGCAACTTTGAGTCATCTTTTCCCAAAAAATCCTTTGTAGAAGTCACTGGCTTTTATTTGGCAAGTGGCAAATTTTGCCCCAGAAGAGAGTGGTGCTCCCACATCTAAGATGAAAATATAAATACAAATGTGGGTGCAGATAAGAGGAATGATGATCAATATTGGCTGGCTGCCTATCATGCCCAGATGTATAAGTTAAAAAATTGGTCACAAATGAGCTTCACCAAGAGTGTTACAATGGATTGGAAAGCCAGGTTAGAAACTGAAACAAAAACACGTCTCTTGTTGTGATAAAATCAATAACCTGGCGTGTTCAAAATTTTGCAGCAGTTCCACGACCCCTGCTTGAAGATCGCCCACTACTACTACTCCCCCTCCCTCCTTTTCGATCATTTCCAGACCGTGTTTTGTTTGGATTACTGACACTGCTCATGCCAAATTTCAAAGGTACAATTGGTCGTAAATATGCTCCATCAGGAGGAGAATTGCGCTGTCTTGCAGGAAGAGAGGATAAACTTGGAATCCAGTGAGCTACATATTTACCCTCCAGATCATATGTTGATGCCTGCGAGAAAGCAGTTTCCATTAAACAGGATCTAATACAAGGTGACTGAGTTGAGCAATACATGTTCAAGGTTTCAACATGCCCTGATCTAATAGCTCACTTGAAAAAAAATGATACCTGTTTGGGAATACTAAAGTACCGATCCTCTCGTGGGTCATTCCCCACACCTGCACAGTTGAAAAATGCAGTAAAGCTGTCAAGAATTTTTTTTGAACTTTCATATGTGTGCTCCCTCTTGCTAGCTCAAAGGAAGCAAATCAGAATACATTTCTTGGAATCTTAAGCACTCTACTAGCCCAACTCCTCCAACCCATAACCTCCTTACACAAACTTCATAGACCCAAAACTTCATAACTCTAATCCACTGTGCATGGAAGTGTCTACTTCTCAAAGCTCACTGGTTTTTCATGTACACCCCCATACTTACTTACCAGCACCATATGTCCAATTACCATAATTGGAACACGGGTCATAGTCAAGAAGACAAGTCTCAAACCACTCTGCTCCCATACGCCAATCTAGTCCTAGATCTCTGACCAAAAAGGAACACACAATCTGCACCACCCCCAACACACCAACACAAGTCAGCATTGTTCTCTAATATTGAGAACCCTTGACCTACAAGGATGAAAATTAGGAACTGAATGCATGCGTTTGTGTTAGTGCCTTCTTGAAGAGGCCAGAACGATACTTGCAGAGAATTGTAAGTTGCATGTCCCTTTCTGTAGTGAAAATTGATGCAGTTCATTTACACATCCACATGCCTTGCATCTCACAACTCAAACTATCATCCTTGCTATGCTTAATACATGCCTGACGACCACGGTTGGACATAAAGCCAGTAGCAGCAAGCTCCTTCATGTTTGCATCAATTAGTGGGTAACTGCAAAGGACAAGACAAAACAAGGGCAAGGTAGTCCATAATTGTAAGCAAATAGGCTGGCAGAGCACCTGGTGCCCTTACTAGTAACTTTGTGAGTGGAATGTAAGCATATCAACCAAAAAACATTCCTTAAAAGGCCTAATGATTGAAGCATTTCCTGGCTGAGGAAAGTTCAGTCTTCAAAAATACCCTGTTCGACCTTCTTGCCAAGCTTCAAAGCGTTCTTTATTTTGACTCCAAAGCTTTCCAACAACACTTCGTGGACCACCTGTATAGTGTCAACAATAAAAATCATCAACTCCAATGCTTGCAATGAATCAACTTAATTAACAGCAAGATCAAGTGAGCTGAACTAGCACTCATTATGATTTCAAGCTTCAAAGTGGAGCACCTGATCTCTACATTTCAGTAATAGTGAAACTGAGCATGATTAGCATAAGGGTTGATATCAAATTTAGTGTTGGGGCAATGAAGTTTGAGGAACTTGCCCACATGGAAAATTGTGTTGCCATACTTCATGGAGATGAATCGAAAGTAGTCACGCCATATAAGTTCAAATAATACCCTATGGCCAACCGATGGAGAAACTGAATCACAATACTTGCAGGAGGCAAACTTCACACTGCCTTTAAGGTGATCCTACCATAAACCAGAATTGATAAATAGAAAATGCAGCAAGGACTGAGCAATGTTGGGTACCAGTATGTGGAATCATTTGCCACCCTCTCCTGCTCATATCGCTTCACCTGTCAAGATAGGATCAGTGTCAGGTGCCACTTGAGACTTGTTCCCTTGATTTCCATATGTCCCACCAGTGAACCATATGGTCTGATCTACTCAATCCACAAAGTGGTGCAATGCAAAATGCAATAACTCCTCAGAGGGTTGCATGTAGACTACTCAAGACTAGTGTAAGCAACTAATTTTTTTTGCTGTAATAGTAGAAAAAAATTCTGAGACTGTGAACAGATACAACTCTGCATCCTACAATTCACTCTTCTACTCAGAAAGCCATAGAATCCACTGTTGGGAAGCTAATTTTTCTAAAACATCTTAAAAATAGAAAAACATCTATGTTCTGAGAGTCACAGGGCTTGACATTCAAAATTTGGCTTTGTCTGTGGGGTGTTGGATTACACCTCATCATGGATAGTCCTCGGTGTGATGCACCCATGTGCCAACCATGGTGAGAATTTGGTGGAGTAATCAGCACCCAACATTCCATTCCGTGTCTCCTTGTACACCCTTAATCTATCCTGCACCAGAATAATCATTTTGCAAGACTTTAAGGGCACCCACAGTGTTTTGCTAGACACAATAAAATACATCCCAATGGTAAAGTATCCAATAATCATGCAACTAAACCAGACATCTGCACTGACCATGTGAAAGACTACTCTAGCATCCCATGCATTCATAGGTTTTTAACTCCAGGTTGCAGAATGCAGAAAAGAGACAGGAGACAGAAGATGTTGTCTTCTCTGCTCAAGATGCTTCTATCCAGAACTACTTATACAAATAGATAACCACTAAGTTTCCACTTGCCTGAAGCTTTACTACAATTTCCAGAGTAAACCAGGAACAGTACATATCAAAAGGTATGTGAAGAAAGCACCTTCTGCCAGAAGTAATCTTGAAGACGAGCTAATGCAGCTGTCTCTCCACCCTCAAAATGCAGCACTCCCAATGGACTCTGTAATCAGAAAATTTCAATGCTCAGAGTAGTAGGCTTCAGGGATCTCCACATCCTAAATCTTTCATGCATGTAGTTTCCAGTAACCACAAAACTATATACAACACTTCCTCCATGCTAGGTTCCTCATGTATCAGATCGATGTGGAACATTTTTGGCATTAATTCTGTGACCTGAATCCCTATGGTTTTTCTATCATAAAGCAGGAGCACCACCTGTTCTCTATATTTCAGGCCCAGTTCACTGACAATGGGTACATCTCCAGGTGCTCCAATTTTATCTGCAACATTTTCAGGCAATGGTCCCATCTGTGTTGGCATTTTTAGGGCTGGCCTCACTTTGCATGAAAACTCTACTCCCTGTCCCCACCCATTGCAACTGTGCGTCAATTCCAAGACCGGATGTTTTGAACCATGCAAACACCAACCTCAGAAACTAGTGGCTGTGCTCATTTTGGGTTAACATCCTGCTAAGTGCATGCTACATCAGGTTAACCCTATATCATCAAATCTTGATGATGTAGATGGTGAGGCAATGTCAGAAATACCTTCCGAAACTGAGTATAGATGTCAGGAAGTTCTGCAGGCATGAAAGGTAGGTCATCCAAGTGATACAATGTACCACCCCAAACAAACTGAAGCACAACTCTTTTCTGCTGAGCCTCTCCTAATTTATGAAGCCCCTGCTGAACTCCTCTCTCAACAGCCGTCTCCTCACCACATGTTTCCTTGTGAGCAAAAACCTTCAGGTCGCAAAATCACAAAGGAAAACATGTCATCAGGAATTAGGACAAGTCATTTGGGCATCAGATACGATCAGCAACCATTCAAGGATGTTTTTTCAGTAGCAGAACCAATACTCAACAAACAGAGTCAGTTCATAGATCACATAATAGCAGATTGCCCATATGCACAGCCTTACTCCAAGGATGTCACAAATGCAAGTCACAGACATGTAGACAACACATGAAGAACATAAAGCATGGTGCTTAGGCCAACTGCACCAGAACCAAGGTGCTCAACAAATCCATGACATACAGGTTATACTTTTAGTGTGTAACAAGAACAAAAACACAATGGAATTCCATAGTATTGGAAGATAAGAAGGCATACAGTGTGTGCACCAATTGCCTTGGCTATAGAAGGCACAACATCTTCAGGTTTGCCCCTTCGCACAATCAAGTCAAGGCCTCGTTGCTGCAGGTTTTTTCGTAGGTCTGCTACACTCTCCATAATAAACTGTGCTCGCAACTCTGGGTGTCACAACAAACATGTTTTGATCAAAAGGACACAGTTTAGACAATGCTTGCTAATGGGTAACGTTTCAAATGCCAGCAGTACAATTGAGGACGACAACAAGGATTCAAAAGGGGGTGAAGAAGAATGTAAAAATGACATTTTGATACACAGCAGATGTACGATTGCCAACCGACAAGGGTTTGAAAAATGGTGGATTTGTCTTGCCTAATTGTCCAGGGTTTAAGGGTTTAGGGTTTATAAGATTCAAGGGACAAAAACTTGCCTCCAGTTTTTGAAAATCCAAATGTGTGGGTTGTCTCATAAGTCTAAGGATCAACACAGTACAAAGGCAACAATGCCAACAACAAAGGGTTCTAAGGGGCAAAGAAGAATGTAAAACTGGCATTTTAATGCAGAGCAAATGTTACAATCACCAGGCAATAAGGATTTGAAAAATGGTGAATTTCTATGGTGCCTAAAACTGTCCAGGGTTTAAGGGTTTTAGGGTTTATAAGATCAAGCAACAAAAACTTGCCTCCAGTTTTCGGAAACCCAAATGTGTGGGTTTTCTCATATGTCCGAGGATCCACACAGTACAAAGGCAGCACAGCATGCGAAGACTGCCATGCCTTCAACAAAGCTTCATTGTCCAACACCCTTAAATCATTTCTGAGCCACACCATGGCAACTCCATTTCCTTTTCTGGATCCCGCATCATCTCTGCTGCTTTCTGCATGGAAGGAAGCTGCCATAGCCCCACTTTTGCGTTCCACTCTGTGCACGATTCTGGCAAGATTGCAACTCCGCCCTTGTGTACAACTCTCTGCCATCCCACAACAACATCACAACAAGGAAACAACATTCCAAAGCCTAAGCAAACAATCCTTGCCAAGACATGCGCACCAAAGACAACGGCGGATACGAACAGCTTACTGGAGAAGGCAAGAGTTCCCGGCAACGCGAAAAGCGAGGATCCAAGAGCGCGATGGCCAACGAAACTTCTACTGTGCGCTTGCATATTTCTTCTTCCTCTTCTTCTTTACAACTGTCTCTTCCTTCTCTCTACAATCTCGACACAATTTGAAGAGGAAGACGGCCATTATTGCTGCGGAATCCGACGACATATCTGACGGTTCTGCTGCAAGAGCGTCGACTTGCTCGTGGGAAGAGGATGTGGAGACAACAGAGCCTTGTGATTTGAGCCTCCACTTTTCCTTCAGTAAGGACTTTTTCGGTTTGAAGAAATCTCATCAATTCATCTCCTTCTCTCAAGGACAGTAGTAATATAAGAGCATCGCCAGCACTGCTCTGTATTATGTGACCCTGGAAAAAATATTTCTTACATCCAAGTTTTAGTTCGTTACTTTTTGCCAACCACACGCATGAAACCGCATTGAATGATTCTGAGCACATTAACAGCCCAGCCAGTTACAAGGTTTCCTACTAGTCTTGTTAGGGCATTCATGAAGTGGTGGCCTCAGTAGAGTTTAGGGACAGCAATTACCATACAGATATTAATGCAGCATGCTTCAGACAAATAGAAAGGTAGCATTCTTCAGGGAGTGAAGAAACCATATATCTCACTATCAATGTAAGGAAGGATGGCCAGAATGAACATGGGCCAGTGGCAACTCACAGCACCCAACATCTTGTGAGTACTGAAACTATTGGCATTGTGTGTACCAGAATAGTATCAGCTTAGGAAGGGTTGAGGGTTGAGGGTTTAATGTGCAGGTTTCAAAACCATGAAAGGGGGTTTTCAAAAACTATTCTCAACCAGCTGATGGCGTTTGGAACTTTCATATTCAGTTACAAATCTATCATTTGACATACCCACAATGATCAAGGCACTAATAGTAGTCAGGGCAAAAGGTTAATAATAAAACCTTCTTGTTGAAATTCCATTTTCCCTCCCGAGGATTCTCTCTTCCGCCTCCAAATGTACGCTGCATTTTGCAATCAGCCACCAGATCACTTCACGAATGGAGCAATTCAGTCCACCCAAGTAAGGTATACGAATTTCAAAGTCCTTCAGCCACAGCAACACTGCATGCTGTCATCACATAGTAATCTTTTGGGCTACTCTATCTACCAATGACATACACAGAGCCAAAAATGTTTGAAGAAACACTGACCTAGAGGAAAGGGGAGATAATAAGTTTTATAAAAAAAATCAAGGTTCAGAGTATTATGTACAATTGGAGCATCCAGAACTCTTGCGCGGACTTTTGCCAACTGTGGACTAAAACTGATCCCCAATTCCTTAATAAGATCATCTGAATCCTATCTGTTCACAGTCATTGCCTGTTAAACAAACCATGTAGTTTGTGAGTCAAGCTCTTAGTTGCAATGTGGTTTGCGAGTTTGATTCATGGTCGACAAAACATAATAAATAAAAACTTATATTTTACATACCAGAACAGAGGACTGACAATTCAAAAGGAGGAGGAATCATTCATCAGACTTACATTTTCACAAACACGTCTAATTCTGTCCTCTGGTGATTGCTTGCCAACATTAAGTTGCTTCGCCCGCTGCATACGGGCTATTAACGTCTTTGTGTATCGCTACCCTTCTATAATCTTGCACAGCTACAGTACCAAAAATCAGCAACGACCATAGAAACACTTCAAGGTTATTTTTCAAAAAGAAAGCTGGCATTGCAAAAGCAGGCAGTGAATCCTTCGTACAACAATTGGGATCACGAATCAATATGAAAGGTTAGATACAATAGAGGAAAAACCAACCCATGCCTCCAAGGGGATGTAGGTTGCTGGTTTTTCCTTGCTACCCACATCAAGGGCCGGGGCATTTGGGTACTTCAGCCGATGCTTGCAAACCTCCCAGTAATATTAGTTGGCCACTGAAATCTCTTCTGGTTCATCAGGATTTTGCTGGGACTTCTTGAAAAACCTGAATCTTGCCAACAATTGAGTATGACTAATCTACATATCTATGCTCACAATTCCTATCACCATCCAACTTGGGGATAAGGAATGACAATTCCACATATGCGACAAGAGTGACTGATCTAACCATAATATTAGGAGGCCTGCACACATAGAATCATAAGTGTTGAATATTGATTTACGTGAGATCTTGGCATGGAAGTGAGCTAGGCTAAAGCTTGAAGTAGTACAAGTGGGAGACTCTCATGTAAGTGGTCTAGGGGGTGTGTTTTGAATGATGAAAATGCGAAGGACGAATATTATTTTGCATGTACTCTGTGCAAATTTCAACTTGTGACCACATAACTATCTAGGACATAGCATTAAACATAAAAACAACTTCATTAAAATCCAACAAGAACTATGCAAGTTGAAATTTGCACGGGGTAGCTATATTGTTTTCATTGTTTTTTATGAAGTTGTCTTTAGTTAATCTTTATCTATTTTTCCTACTACAATGAAAGAAATTGTAATCAGGTCCTCACCATAAGCTAGGGACAAAGAGTTGAATGCAGGATTTTGTCTACAATTTTGTGCCCTTGCAAGTGCCACTTGTATTTCTTGCAAGCATCCAGTGGATGGTGTATTGGTGGTAACAAGTTCACTTTGGCCCATCCCTTTGGTCTTTGGTGATAGATTGCTGACACGGTACACCCTAAGCATTGATTGGAATCTTTGATGTCAAGTTATGAAGTTTGAGATATAACTTGGGTCACACCCTTTTCTCCACATACATGTGACCACTTTGTGAATCTTTTAGCAGGATTGTCAAGAGGGGAGCTCACTCTCATCAATTCCACATTTACTACACATGGAGATTGCCACCTTTGTGATTTTCTAACCTCAGTGAATAGAAGGATTCTGAAATCTTGAAACTATAAAAATACAAGCCTTAACAAGTGTTGTGAGAGTATTAATTACCCCATTGTTGCCCATAACTCCCCAATGTAATTGTCACCATTTATTGAACTAGACTAGTACCACTCCTAACATTATCATGCCTCATTGTCATGTACATCATCATATTGGCATTGGCCAAGCCTGAGCCAGTCTTGAAAAGGACATGTGTTGTCTCCTAGTTGGTGTTGAACCATGATTACAGAAATCAAATGTTGTGGTTTGACAAACATCAAGGCTTCATAGACTCCACAATTATTATTTTTATTGATTCTTGCCTATGGAGATATTTTGTGTGTGGATCAAGCACAATACCCTTTGTGATATTATAAAGGGGATTTGTTTTATTAAAAAAAGTTTATGTACATGTATTCCAATTTTGGATCATGCACAACAATCTATTGAAAACTTATTTCTAATCTAAGGATTATACCTAAGCTATAAGGGGAAATATACAATTAAGGTTTTCTAATTGTTAGAAGGGTTTTATCTTAGGATAGAGTTTTTTTTAATGACAAGTTTTTGTGTTTCAAGAAGCTACCATGTCTTTAATTACGTTTAGAAGTTTAGAAAAACACAACGAAAAATGATTGGCTATGGCATTGTTGCAAGAGATGCGGCAAAAAAAATTTGCTAAGAAAACATGACAGTTGATGTTTAATATCATATTTAGATCCACTGTTCACTAAGGGAATTTGGTGGAGGAGATTTTGCAAATATTGAATGCACATAATCATAAACATGAAAAGGAGAAAGGATTGGATGTTGTGGAAGCCACAATAATACATCATGATGGCAACTACAACCAAGGCTTGTACCACCAAACACTTGCTAAAGTTGTTGAAATCCTCATAATTCACCAATATTCCCAAGTGTTCACTTGCATTTACAAAAGACTAAAAAACATGTAATTTGGATATAAAAGTTATTGAAGTTAGGGCAAACCCAATCTTGGATGGTACCGCTAGGAACCATCTCAAAGAATGGTTAAAGGAACTAAAAACAACCAAATCATTTTTTTGCGTCCTTTTCGTTAAATGTTTTCACAATTATAAATTATTATTTTTTCATGTTTATCAATTGCATGCTCTAATAAATGACTTGAAGTTTATTTGGGAATTTTCAAATTTTATATTCTTAATTATTCATAATATTTTTATTGTAATTAATATAAAATTACTATAAAATCATAATAATTATTTTATTTATAAATTAATTACAATAGACACATAATTTATAATTCAGTTTAATTATTCAAATTTTTAATGATTAATTTTATTAAAATTTAAAATATTACAACTATAATTAAATGAATTAATTTAATTTTTATAATTATAAGTATTACATTCTAGTATAGTATAATATTTAATTATGTACTTACAAAATTTTTTAATGCATCATAAAATTTTAAAATAATTTTACTAAAAATTTAAAATAATAATAATAAATTATTTTACTTATTACTTATTACTGCATATATATAACGAATAAATAATATTAGAACATAAATTTTCACATTAATTAAAATGATAGTCCCCAATCATAAAAAATAAATATTGTATTTACAACATTTATGTTTACTGATAAAAAAAATATTGTATCCTAATTGAAAAGTTATGTCCTATAGTTAAGATTTTTATTTCAGAATTTTATAATAATATTAAAATAATGAGCAAAGTTGTTGTAATTATTGTATTTAAAAACAAAGATACATTAGAATAATTTTATGTATTACTCATTATTTACTTATTTATAGTAAATTGTTAATATAAAAACATAAAATGTTATATTAATATTAATAATGACATAATCACATAAAATTATAATTACTTAATTTATTTGTAAGTTAGAATTAAAATACTTGAATAATTAATTTATAATTATATTTTTTATTATTATTCATAAATTATAAATTATAAATGTGGTTCTTATTTAAGTTTGTAGAATAATCATAATTTAATTAAAATAATTAATGGTATGACCATAATTACATGGATTTTAATATAATAAACTAAAATATTTATTTCTTGAAACTATTTGTTCATAATATATCGCTTTTATAAATAGTTTAAAATGATTATATTTATTAATTATAAGTTACACTAAATAGTTATTGTTACAACATAAGTTTTTATATTATATAATTTATATTCTTATAGTAAAATAAATCAGTTATTGTAATTAATGTTACATTACTTTAAAATCATAATAGTTATTTCAGATAAGTATTAACTATAGTAATTTTATAATTATTTTCTATTTGAACATAATTATTCACAATCTGTAATTTATAACTTTAAATCTGAATTAAAATTTGGAAAAATTATAATGTAGTTAAAATAATTATTTTAATGATTATAATTGCAGGAATTATTATCCAGTAATTTTTTAAATAAAAAATTCTGTAATTACTTATCTATGATAAATTTTTTATAGTAATATTACAGTAATTAAAAAATATTAATATATGTTCAGTAGATTATTGTATTCGTAGTTATTAATTACCAATGGGAAAGAACATTTAGTTGACCAATAAAGTTTTTTACAATAAGAAATGTAGTTATATAGTAATTACAGTAATTCACTTAGGTTACTTTTTTAAATATATAATTTGTGTAGGAATTTATTTTCTAATAAAAATTATTATTCCATTATTTTTAGTTTGAAAATAAATATTTATAATAGTTATTTTTAATTATAATAATTAAATTATGTTTACATTAATTATATTATCTATAATTTGAGCAGATTTTTAAAAATAAAATATTTAAAAATATTTAAGTTATTTATTTATCTATGAGTTATGTATTGACAAGTTGTGAGTAATTAAATAAGTATTTAGTTAAATATTAAAAAATCTTATTTTCTTACTTAAAAGGTAAACCTACCTACCTACCTACCTACTTACCTTTTAACCTAAGTAAATAAGTAAATATTTAATTTAAGTTTGTAGGCACCTACTTATGTACCTACCTAGGTACCTACTAACTTAATATTAGTATTTTGTATTAAATTCATTTTTAAATGCCATGTGGCATATTTACATTGGGCCACATGTCATAATATAATTCATCCAAACTTGTGAATTGATTGTCATAGATTATTTCAAAATAATAATATTATTTATTATAAATAATTAAATACTGAGACACATGGCAACAAATGATTTGCCTTCAATAGTGACCAAAATAGTCGCATCTTAATCACATGTGACAATACGTATATAATGGAATCAAACGATGAACTTGTATTTGTTGATTTTTTTGTTCATCCAATACCCTTATCATTCACGATCAATATTATGACGCATTCTCAAGCTTTTCAATATATTCAAATGTGAGTTTAAGGTGAACACAACGAAAGAATGAAGAGTTGGGGTACGTTCCCTAGTTCGCAGCACTTCAGGGGTAGAGGGGTGTGTTGGAGCTCTAGGATAGGGACTGGGAAGAATGACAAATAAGTCAACTATTCACACAAATATGAACAAACCAAACAACAAGTTAGTTAATTCATAGTTGAGGACTTTTGGTGCATGGACGAATCACGGGCAAACATGGACTCATAAGACTCACCACGGCCCGGACTTGAAGAACCCACCACCTTCCCCCTTATAATATTCTCTGTGCTTAACCATGGGGCTTGCACCCAAATGTCATTTTGTCCCATGACTCCAACTTTTCTCGAAATTAAGACTCTCGCAACTTTGGAGGCCCATAATTTTGTGTGCAGACCTTCAATTAAAAAGATGTCTAAAACAAAGTTTTAGCCCTCATCAAGAGCTTTCCAACGGTATGTGGCACGCCACCTACACACAAGGAAATCAGGGTGATTCTCGACTTTTAGTGGTTAGGAGTTAAATTGCCAATTTGATTATTGGCCTTTTTTTGGGCCATAATTTATGTTTTAAGTACCCAAACAGGTCATGCGAACCCATTTTAGACATTTAAGTTTCAAGAGTTTTCTAATAATCTAAGAAACTCTTCAATCCAATGAATTTTGACCCTTGTGATTAACTTCTGAAAATCCAAAAGCCCATTAGGACTCCAACTCCCAAAATGGGAGTTCACTTGGGAATGTGGAGGTTCATTCCCTCACACTCTCCTACATTCACGAAAGCATGAAATGTGACTCTTGGGCTTCTTTCTTGGCCTGCACCTTAGCAAGCCCTTACATTGGTCTCGAGCCCAAGGTAAAGGTTGTGACATATCACATGCAACTTGTTTAAGGCGATTAAGGGGATTTTATTTGCAAATGTTGCTACGACTAAAATTTAGTTGTAGAGACCAATTGAAAATAGGTGTTTTCCTTCTAGTGTTTTTGAAATGGTTATTCAGGTGAAGTGGTAACTAATTTTGCAAGAAAGATGCATCACCGGGTTACCTGTTCTTTGACATTGATCACAAGTTTCACAATTTTCATGAACATCTTGATTCATTGTCGGCTACTAATAACCAACATTTAGGATCTTCCTCATAGTGATGTGAAAAGATAAATGCATTCTTACAACTCTTCCATGTAATTCTTACAGATGGTGAGTACTTGTTTTGGTTATAAGACTTGACAATTTGTTATTTTGTCCAAATTTATAAAATACTCATTCTTGAAACACAAATGGTTTAGTCTTTAAGCAAGTAATAGTCTTTATGATGTAGTAAACCTCTTTGGCATCATTCCTTCTAACATGTACTCATAAACACTCTATAACCACTCAAGTTGTAATGTGAATAGGTGAGCATCACAAGTTTGATTAAATACTCTAGCAAGTCCAAATTGGTTGAGTAATTAGTTGAATGCATTTGCCATTAAATGTGACCTACTAGATCTATATACAATCTTGAAATCATATTCAAAGAACAATAAAAGCCATCCAGCTAACCTGTTAAAAATTTATGGCTTGTTAACTAAATATACTAAAGCCATATATTACATTTATATTGGGTGAAAACACATTAAAGGTGAGCCACTTTTGTTCAAAAAAGGTGATGTATAACAAGTATTATAGTACGCAATAAGCTAAAATCTTGATGGCATCTTTTGGTTATCTTAAACACAAGTAAAAAACTTTAAAATTTACACAACAACATTTTTGAATTCAAAATTCATTTTCAGTCAAAATTAATTTCAATCCAATGGTTAGATGAAGAGGATTGGATAAAATCAATGTACACAGATTATATAATTTACAATTTTTCAGCAGCCATAGGGCTGCATGTTTACGCTTCATGAAAGATTACCAAACAAAAAAAAATTGAAAAAATAATGCAATGTTCATGTACAAAATTTCTTCCTCTTTGATATGGTAGTGGTTTTTTTATAAAAAATAGGATATTATTATGTATTCATTACTAAACAAATGCAAAAAAACACATTTTTTGAATGGATTTTCATTCAAAAATTTTAAAATTTTGAATTACCTTAGATTTAATTGATGTATATCAATACCATATACCAAAAAAAATTCACCCAAGAATTCCATCCACAACCTTAGTTTTGAAGTATATATTCAAATTTTCAAACTCTATGATAGGTATCATTTTGTCACGAATATACTCCATATGTTCAAAATCTTCAATGTGTATTGAATTTTTCAAAATAATTTATTAGATGAAGTCTAAAACTAATCAAATATACTTAAAACAAACAAAAAAATTCAAGATGTGATGTCCATACATTACCAAAAAATTTAATCGCAAAAATATTATACATGTGACTACAATTTTGGGGGGGCTTAATGTGTTTTCACCCTACCAATTGAGTGTGTTAGTATGAACATGAAATTCCAAATCCCAGTTCAAACTGATGAGTATGATAACTTGAATGTACCAGGTTTTGATGTCTTCCCAAATGGTTTAACATTTAATAATCCACTCAAATACCTCAATTTTCCTGAATAGTTTGGTGATTGGTGCCATAATAGAGGCAAAATTTCTTATGAGGCATTTGTAAAACTATGCCATTCTATTGAACACTTGGATCTCTTGAGGTGTTTTAGGTATTAGCATTTTGATTATGGCCTTTATTTTTTTTAAATAAGATGTTTTCCCTTCTTTGGTGACTATGGATCGTAAAATGGTTCTAAAACAAACCATGAATGCATTTATCTAAATTCAAATTAATGTCATACTCTCTACATTTAAAAAAACATTTTTTGAGTTTTTCTAAGTGGTTGAATAAGTCACTAAAAATGGTAAAATGATCTAAAAATATTTTCATGGATACATTAATGTATTCATGGAAAGTTTTAATGATTGTTGCCCTTTGATAGGTTAGTGATCCATTTTTGACCCAAAAGGCATTACAACCCATACAAAAACCCCCCAATTAGTAACAAAGGCGGTCTTATATTAATCCTCTGGTGTTATGGAAATCTTATGGTATCTAGAAAAACCATTTAAAAATGTTTAAACCTCATGTCCAACTATAATGTTAATAACCTCAATAGTAAAAAGTAATGGGTATGGATATTTCTTTGTGACATTAAGTTTCCTAAAATCCACACAAATTTTCAGTTTTCCATTCTTAGGCACTACAACTATAGGTGATAACCAAATAACTTCTTCAACAAGTTTAATAAAACTTGTAACAAGTAGTTTGTCAATATTTTGTTTGATAATGGTTGCATAGTTGGGATTTAATTAGTACCTTGCTTGATGAACATGTGGTATTGATGTATCTAGCTCAATTTGATGTGAACCATTTTGGGTGGTATGCCCTTCAAATCCTTGTAAGTCCATGTAAACATGTCTTTGAACTCCTTCAATAATTCAACTAGTTGAAAACTAATAACAAGTTCTAAATCAATGCTAATTTTAACTTGTTGTAAAAAAATTTCAAAACCTAGGTTGATCTTGGTTAATTGCTCTTCCTTTATGACAGTCCAGCCAATAATGCGAAGATACTAAATTCACTTTCAAATAGGTGTTTTGTTAATCATCATTTCTCTTATTTCAAGTTGAAAGAAAGTTTCTAGCAAGTGTTGTTTAACAATATCATTGGGTTTAATTATATGAATAAATAGTACATATAAGTTCAACAAGTGCATTAGATTGAACGGGTAGTACAAATAATAATTCAACAAGTATATTAGATACTTGTTCAACTAAATTCAAACATGTTGATGTAATCAAACTAATATTCTTTTGTTTGCTAATATCTTTCAAAGTTTTTTAAAATTTTTTTTTTGGTGTAACCTATTATGAGGTCACATGTTGAATTACTTCACTAGTTCGATTATTTTCAACCATTTGAGTTGCAATGGAATTATTAAACAATTTAGCCTAATTAAACAATAGCCCCTGAATGGTTATAAGGGATTATTTGTCATTTTCACCACATTATAGTTATTTTACAATTTCAATAAATGTATCTTATAAAAGCTCTTCTCATTGTCAAGTATAGCCAAGTTTAACCTAAATAACCTACATTTGCCAAATTTAATTTAGTATAACCTAATTTAGCCAAATATAATCTAATATAACCAACTTCAACCTAATATAGCCAAGTATAGCCTAGTTTAGCGAAGTGTAACTAAGTTTAACCTAAATAACCTACTTTTGCCAAGTTTACTTTAATATAACCTAGTTTAGCCAAGTATAGTTTAATTTAGCCAAATTTAGCCAAATTCATATATAACCAAGTATAGTCAAATTTAGTTAAGTTTAACCTAAATACCTTACTTTTGCCAAGTTTAGCCTAGTCTAGCCAAATATAATTTAGTATAATCAAGCTTAGCTTAATATAGCCAAGTATAGCCAAGTTTAACCAAGTATAACTAAGTTTAACCTTAATAACCTACTTTTGCTTAATTGAAGCTAGTATAATATAATTTAACCAAATAGAATTTAGTATAGCCAAGTTTAACCAAAATAACTTACTTTTGTCAAATTTAATTTAATAGCTTAGTTTAGCCAAATATATTTTAATATAGCCAAGTTTAATGTAATATAACCAAATATAATCAAATATAGTTAAATTTAACCTAAATAACCTACTTTTTCCAAGTTTAGCCTAGTATAGCCTAATATAACCACATGGTATGACACCTAGTATGACATTATACCACATTGCTTATGTAGGGGTAAGCAAAACATTGGTTTTACTTGGTACAATTGGTGTAACAAGTTGTGGCCAAGTTGACTTATAGTTAATAAGTACTATTGTATGATCTATACTAGGATTCATGGCTTAAGTTCTTAATATAAACACATTAGGTAATACTAATGTAGTGGTTAGAAGGACATGTTGATGAACATTCATCACTTCCTCCTGTAATAACTGTTTTCATTTATCATCAACAAAGGGGCAATGATTGAATAGATGTGCCACCTATTGACAACAAGAACATGTTAAAGTTCCAACACCCTAATTTCTTCCAGAAACTGGTCTATGGTGTGGAATTTGTGATCTTTCACCTTGACCAAGTACAGATTTGATTAGCTAGGTACCTTGTTGGTATGTGGTTTCTTGTAAAAAAACCATGGGTGTTGCTCAATTTTCAACAAGTTCCAAATACGATACGAAAATTAATTAATTAGGTCTTCGGTTGATATGACAAAATTGCTCCAATTTGTTGAGTAGTTGGACTCGTTCCATTTCCGAATTAGTGGGTACCAAGTTGATGTTGGTGTTTGGTGGTTGGTTTTCAAAACCAATGGATCTTGTAATTGATATAGATGCACCGGTTCTAGGTAGATAGTTTCCTAGGGTTGTAGTTCACCATGGTTGTCATGCAAAGACAACTTCATCAAATGGTTGAACAGGTTCATGATTGTCATCATGGTGAACATTCATTATTCACAGTTGGGTTGAAGTTTGTGGTGTTGTTTGATGAATGGTTGAAAGCACGGCCTTGGGTCTTTCTACACAATTGGTTTGGTTGCATTTTGATATCGTTCATTGGTTTTTCCCCTCTATGTTACATTCGTGTTTGATGCAATCACAAGTTCATTTTCCATATGTTACTTTTGATGTTCGTCTTGTTCTTATGCAAGTTCTGAAACAAATTGATGTGTGACCTATTCTAATTATTTTTAAAGACTTTTAATGTTTATTTTTGACATTTAAAAAAATCAACAAGTTCTAAGAAAGCCTTTGCATTATTTTTAAACATAAAAACCCCTCCTAGTAATTAGGAGTTTACAACTTCTTTTATAGATTAGGTGCCTAATTTACTTCAAAAACTTTAGACTAACTTCACCCTATTTTCTAATGCTTTCAAATTAAATCAAGAAACAACAATTTGAATCTTAAAAATTACATAAAATAAACAAAAACATGATGCAAATCAAAAATTTTAAATGTGACTGCTTTTCGAACCTAATCTATTAAAATTATGAGTGTAACAAAAACTTGTAACCATGATTGCTTTGAATTTTGATCCACTGTGTGGTCGCTAGACGTTAATGAATTTTCCTATTCCCATTAAGGTTTTCAACTTTTGATTTTTAATAATAGGTTTTAGAAAAATAACAACATGCACATTAAACACTAAAAATATAATTCTATTTATAATTCCTAAAAATGTACTCAAATTGTTCAAAGTTTCAAAAATAATTATAAAAAAACATCTTCCATGTTTTTTCAAATGGAAAAGAAAACATAGAATCAAAATTCAATAAAAAAAAATCTTCAAACAAATTTGTCCTCCTAGTTTTAACCAACCAATTCAAAATTTAAACAGTCCAAATGGACAATTTAAACATTCATTAGCTAGTACAAAAACCAACAGTCCAAAGAATTCAAATGATAGCCTATTTAGCTACCTATCCAACTACCTATTATGTCAACTTGTTCTGTAAACTACTAGTTGATTAACATGTCAACCTGTCTATTAACCCAACATTATGCTACCTATTAAGTTTTATAACAACTTAGGTTAAGTCACAAGTTAGGTAGGTAACTTGTTAGATCACCTATTACTAAATCTAGGTAACAATAACATTCGATCATTTGATATAGCTCATGTTTTCAATATGTTGAAAATAGTGGATAGATCTTCTTTTCACTAACTTTCATATCAATGTTGTATAGAGTTGCCCAAAGCTTCCTATTACACTAGGCAACTCATAAATGTTTTTATGACAAGCAACCAAAGACAATAAACTTTCATTATAAGTTCATTAGAAGGGCAGGCCTTATTCAATGACTTGGCAACTACAACCCATATGTGTTAAATTTTGAAATCATTGACCTTAATTAGGAATATTGGGATGGGGGTGGACTGAATTGCTTCTTCATAACATTCAAGGGCTAATACTTCTCAAGCTAATGTAGCCTGTACCAAGTCTCTCTAAATAACAAGAAGGTGAAGGAATCAACATAGGTTCTAGTTCACCTTGCCCCTCATTCAATGACATAGGTACTTTTTTGATTGAAGGACATTTTTTTTAGGGCATTTCATTTGAAAGGAGTTGTTTTTTTGGAAATTTTTTACCCTTTGAAATTCCTTGTGATAGATGTAAGAAAAAATCTTGTTCCCAAGCTTAATTAGGCCAACCATCTTTATTTTATCACATGCATTCTTAAATAGACTCATTCCTTTTGAATCCTTAGTAGGGAGGCAACCAATCCTCCTACATAAATCGGAGCATCCTTACAAAGATGGTGACTTCTCCTTAGTGATTTTACTTCCAAATATGTAAGTGCTCAAGAGGGATTTAACATTAAATGAGGACAAGTTTGTAGATCTTGTTCAAAATTTAAAGATTTGGACTAAAAAAAAATGCCCCTTCTTTATAATTGAAGTGGAAATTTTATGAAATGTTTTTTTTTTAAATTTTGACTTTCCCCCCCAAAAATAAAAGAAAATGTGATAGAATATTTTCTTTTATTTTCTATTTTTGCATTTGTGTAAAACTTCGGACCAAAAAGAAACATGTCTTCATATTGATGTGGCCACTTGCCTCTTGTCATTCCTTTTACTAACATAAGTTTTATTTGAAAGGGTACATTAAGGCCACATGCATTTGGAGTTTTTATCAACTTCTCTATAAATTGCTCTTTTATTTTCCTAATCTTGTAATTTACTTGAGGGTAATAAATCACTCCAAATATCTCCTTTCGATCTATAGTTCCCCCCCTAATACACATTCACACACACAATGTTTTTTGGGATTTCCTCCTCCCTTTTGGGAGTATTTTTTTTGGGTGATTTTTCACCATTTTGTGAAAACTATTTTGAAAAAGGAACATTCTTTAACAAATTCTCCATTTTTTGAGATTGTTTTGCCAAAGATGAAAAAATTGTTTTCAAATTTTGTCACAATTGCCTACAATGTGAAATGGTGCTTAAGATTTTTTATTTTCATATTCTAAATATCATGAAGTTTAGCCTTAATGGATGATTACCACTTCAACATCACAAAATTAAAAAAAAACATTGTTCCCCTTAAATCCCAACATTATTTCACAAATAGAGTGATAACCCTCATGGTCCTCCATAGTACTTCGTCTATTTCAAATTTCAAGCAATCTTTCAATTGGTTGCAGTTGGAAGAAGTCGGCAACGTTCAAAACTCCCATCTTAGAAACTCATGAAATAAAAAAATAAAACATTTCCAACAAAAAATGTTATGTCAATGTTAACAACCATTTAGAAAGGCATGTAAATGTCTTTGATACATAAGTACATTTTGAATCTAAGTAAAGAAATGTAAACATGTAGCCAGGAATCCAAAAAAGTGGATTGTTGAAAGCTTTAGACAAAGTGAGAACAAGGTTGTGGATGTTTCAAAACACTTGTTTTGCCTTCTCCTAGTTGGTTTTGAAGGCTGTATGGGCAAATGGTATCTCCTGAAATATTGCGCATTTCATTGCTTACTTCCAATTCTACTGAACCCTTTTCTGTTTGTACCTTTAGCTCCCAAGTTCACAAGGATAAAGTGGGAAGCACCTCATCATTGTACTGAACATTCCCTCCTCACCTCAATATACCCATCTTTAATTTTCGACAACTTTTGATGTTTTCAAGTTTGTAGTATATACTAGGGATAACAAAAATTCATGAAAATATGTCTAATCACATTTCTAATTGAACACAAGACATGGAGTCAGGGGTTTTTGTTTTGGTTCAATTTTGTGATGTAGCTGCAGTGGCAATCATCCATAAGATGATAACGGGAGTCATATACCCACCTTGATTGGCTCAGAGTGAAAGGCAGGGTCCAAAAGTTCTGGATGTAAAACCCATTCCTCACCATTGACTGCAGCCAAACTGAATTGTCCAACCATTTCTTTGGGTGTGATGACTTGCACATCCAATTTGCTGTGCTCCAAAGGCTCTGAGAAGATCTCCTTCACAAGATTTGGGTCTGTCACAAGAGTCCTTAACTCACTACCAAGATAGTAAAACCATTTATCACCTGGACAACAAGATACTGAATTTTTGTTAAAAAAGGTCAATTTGTAATATGAAATACAATGTTTTTCCGACGAAATTTCATAAAATAACAATTTTCCTTTTTCAAATTGGCGAAAATTTGGTGTTTTTAAAAAGTGTTTCAGTTACCAAAAATTGAAAAAATCTGATTCTTCCGTAACCATAAGTGGTAAGCTGTGTGGAACACAACATGGTTTATTGCGTTTGATGGCCAATTCTAATAGACAAGCATGAGATAGAAAGATTTTTTTTTGGGCAGCACATGTGGACATCTCAAAGCCTGTCCAAAGTGATTATTCTAATGGCATGTGGCATGAGGTTGTTGTTTAGTTGAACATTCAAGGAAAGACAATAAGGGGGAAGGGGGTAGGGTGAAAAATAATGTGAAAAAATAAGAGAAGAAAAGAGTAGTGAGAATTTAACGCCAATAAAATAGGGTTTTTACTCTTGAGGGAGATTTCTTTTTTAAATTTCAAATTACTTTTTGCACACTTTTGTTATTTGAGGCAAGGTTACATTCCGATCTCTACTGAGGCCAAAAATTTGGAAATGATGTGGCCATAACAGCTATCCAAGTGTTCTCATTACTTTCACCTTCCAATTTACACATTGTTTGGTTAGTTATTTTATCATCCAAAGATGGACATCTGGCTTGCAATGCATTGCTGCAGAGCTTAAACCTCTTGCCTCTAAGACCCATAATCTCAGATTTCATCAATGTTAGGATTAAAACATTAAATAGTGCAACCCCAAAGTAATAGTGTCACCAAAAAGGAAGGGTCAATACAACACCTCCACTCCTCTGATGAGTTCACTCTGCCATTAACTTCTCTTCTATTGAGTAGACAGTATTACAATAGTCCTAATTGAAGTCCACAGCTTCTATACTTCCAGCTCTGCTAATTCCCAAAGAGGGGCACACATCAACTGCTCCCAAACCCACTGCCAGAACTTCTACAGGTATAACTTCTACGTGCATCTCTACAGCTCAGACCACCTTCAAGCTTCCTCCTTCTTTAACACCGAGCCTTGATTAGTCCTACTCGAATCAGATCATGGAGCTGGCCGTCTTCTAGTTACTAACGCAGCAGAAGAGATCAACACCTAGCTATCCTCCAAACTCCTATGTTTTCTGTGCACCAAAAAACTCCTCTCCTCCTTTTCCTGTCTCCTTACCTTTTTCTCTTCTCTTCACTCTGCCGCCTCATTCCCTCCACTTCCGCTCATCAATGCAGCCGTCACTAACCTCCTGTCCCAAAATTGATAAACCCCGCCGCCTTCATTCAGAAAGTTGACGGCAGGCTTAATCCCTTAAACCCTTAAAATGAATTCGGCATTCACACTACAGAGATAATCAAAGACACAACTGTTCGGTCATTCCCTTTCCTGTCACAATAGCTTTTACTCATTAGAACATTTTCTCTCCACCAAAAATGAGAACTACAAACAATATAGCTCTTTCTATATCTGTTTAAAATGCATTTTAGAGAGTCCTGGAGCATAAAACATCTATGATGCCATGAGATGAGGAGCCTTTGCTTTAACTTTAAAGAACACTCCTAGTATATGTCAACAATGTCCAAGATTGGAACACAACCTTATGCTGCTTGCTTCCATTTCTAAAATATGGTTGTGCCAAAAGAAAGCCAAGAGGAAGTGATTGGATGTGAAAAACAACATAAACCAAGCGGACTCCTTCTCAAATCCTTACAAAAAAAAAAACATTTAACTCACATCCTCCATCCTTGATGTTAATAAAAGGAATGCTAATATATCATGTTGATGACATGTTTACAAAGAAATGCTTGCAAAGTACCTAACTATTTTGTTGGGCCATCCCATTAGGGAATGCCTAACACATTAATCACTAAAGTCTTTTATCACCTTAATGCTAGAAGTAGCTTGCACCTTACAGCATCTCCACCGGTGCTCATTATGTCACTCTGGATAATAAAATTAAATGTCTAAGTTTAGCTGTTTTTATTTTGGCAACCCACCAATAAAACTGTAATTGGAACTGCACATATACGGGAACTATTAATAGCAAACTACCTGGACCAATCAGAAATATTGAGCTGCACTCAGGTCCAATTTGTTAATGTCTTTTTTGGAAGTGCACAACTGTGTTGTGCTATTTACCAGCCAAGCCAAGCTGCACGAATTCGGTGCAGAAAAACCAATTGCCTGAGCTACACTGGCACATTTTGACATTTTCGCAATAAGTTTTACTGTCTGGAGTCACATACCCAGCACCCAATAATTATTTTAGTATTACGGAATTGAATTGAATTGAATTGAATTGAATCGAGTTTTCCGCTAACAAACCCAAACATTGTGAGAAGCATTTCTGAACCAAATTTGGGTTCCACTACAAGTCATAATTGAATTCAAACTTATAATGCCTGATACCGAAAATACTTTTTATGAATGCTGGAGAAAAATGGGTTACACATTGCTAAATTGCAAACCTTGCTTTTCACCTCAGTTCACGCACACTATTGTTTCAAAGTAGCAAGAAAATACATCAGATTGTGGCCAATGTACACCACACACCTCCAGGGTTGAAGACGTTAAATAAGTAAAGGGTCCTTCTTGTACTGGCTGCTTCTTCTGTTTTTCCCTTGACTGCCCTTGGCCCGATCCATATTTTTTGAGATGCCCAGAAACTTTTTAGTGCTGCCCATTATAGGAGGAAGAGCTTAAATAAGCACAGGGTCCTCATTGCAGGCAGTTTTTTTTTTTTCCCTGGCTGCCCATTTTCCCATCCAAGATGTGACTGGAAGAGGTCCAAACACATATCAGTGGTGCCCATTATAGACTCTGGGTCCTATTATGCACATTCTGGGCCTGTAATAGACACACCACCAATATGTGTTTGGACCTCTTCCAGTCACATCTTGGATGGGAAAATGGGCAGCCAGGGCAAAAAAAAACTGCCTGCAATGAGGACCCTGTGCTTATTTAAGCTCTTCCTCCTCAAGGAATGGGACACAACCCTGTAAAAGATTAGTAATAACAATTTATTATATATGAAGTGTAATACTTTAGCAAATAATTATTGTAAACAAAATGTAATATCTCATTGGAAGAAAATATATAATAAATGCACAAGATTTCAATACTCTTTTGGGTTTAGAATGATAGTGAGATTAATATCAAACGTATCAATTCCACCAAAGCAATGCCAATGATGAAATAACAATTTCTATGGCAATATTTGAAGTGAGGTTAATTTGAGCACCCCAATTGTCAACAAGAGCAACATCATCAAATGCCTTACAACAGCTTAAAGTGAATTATAATGCCTTACAATATCGGTCTTAAGTAGCAATATAGTGACACCACAATTGATACCAAATCAAGGTTTCATGTGCAGCATGACTAAGCAGACGTGGGCTACCTTAAAGACTATGCATACCTCTCCTTAAGCACCAACTCTACAACCGGTATGAGGACCTCTGTATGACAAAAATCCTCTCCCTTGTCATCCTTGATACTTTCTCTCTCATATCAAACTTGCAGTGAAGGTCCTTCCCTTGCATTAGGGAGCCACTCATGGCTTGCACCCTCAATAGAAAAGGACATCACATTCTCAGTCTCACCCAAAAACTTCATTCACAAATACTGGTTCTCTTGCAATTGATGCTAGGGCTGATTTTCACAAAACCCATGCTTGCACATACCTACATCTGCTTTGACATAATATTAAGTGCCTCAACAAAATTTATTCCATCCCATCTGCATTTGGAACTCAAAAGCCCCTTCAAGTATGCACCATACACAAAGAGAAAACATTTGAAGGCCATGGATTGCAAATCACCCTCACTCTGTTTGCCACCACTGAACCCACTTCAGCAAATGAGGTCCCTGACTTTGCACATACTTCAGTTTTCAAAGCAAGTAGGAATATGGTTGGTCACAACCAGGAATTTTTTTTCAATTTGGCAGTTTCGAAAGTTTGGTGGTTTTTTCCAATTTTAAAGAATTTTTTTTCAAGTTACTCTTTTTTGTCCCCAAAATTTTCACTATTTTGTCACCACAGTTCCAAAATTCAAACAAAACAAGTGAAAAAAAACACTGGTCACAACTTCACAACATGAGCATCAAACCAATTTACTAACCACATGCAGTTAAAGTCTTTTTACCAAGATGAATCCCTCACACAGGCATGTGCAACTCTGGCCTCAAACAAAACAATCAGGTGCAAGCCTCCAACCATATTACCCAGTTGCCAAGAGCTCGTAGTACTTACTGAATAAGCATTGGCAGAATAACTGAAGCAGCCACATTTAGATCCAAGGGACATCTATCAAAGATGCGCATGAAACCTATAACAATGGTATACAACCTTACCATTCATATCTTGCACCAAAATTTTGGAGATAAGGGGATCAAGCAGAGATATCAATGATCCCTTGACAATGGCTTCCTCAAGTGTCACAACTTACAACTTCATGTTGTCATGGTGTTCTTGATAGCTATTAACAATTTATTAAAGCTAGGGAAGTCATTCTTTGTATATTTTATAATACTTTTGAAATAAAAGGATATTTTTGGTTCGAAATTGCCAAGGATCGATGAGGGAATAAAGATGATTATTTTTTTGATTTACAATGAATTTTCCACCCAACCTTAGGATCACATAGATGTTGTTACAAACTTGTGATCCACCCTCAAGCTCTAGCCTATTCTTTAATAGGAGATAAACACCCCCATGCAAATGTTACCTACCTTAAACGTGCATGCATAAGCAAATGCAAAAGGTCATCATCTCATACAAATGTCACCTCCCCTTGATCAGAGTGAATCATCACATGCATTGAAACATTTCACACTAAATTGAACTAGAAATATTTAAGTAAACTTACCTAACATATTTCATAGTTTAAAAAGTATGTGCATGTAACACAAATATTTCAAGTAACTATAACTTAATAAAAGTAACTTAAGTAACTCGGTAGGAAGTTGATATCCAACAACCCCATTCAATGAACTATCAAGCTACACATTGTCACACCCATCAAATGTCGGAATATTCATGTTTGTCAGTAGAAAGTCCCTTGATCAAAATATTTGCAACCATATTTTCCATGTTGCAATACACCAACCTAATAAAGCCTTCTTTAATGTTCTCTCACACCAAATGATGATGAATCTTGATATGTTGTGTGCAAGCATGAAAGACTAGGTTCTTTGATAAAGATATACAACTTTGATTGTTGTCATATACGACCATGGGTTTCATTTGTGGAACATCAATGTTTCCAAAAGTGATGAAAGCCACATTGCTTGCCTTGTTGCTTGTGAAGCTACCATATATTTAGCTTATATTGACAACATTGGGTCCAACCACTCTTAGAATCTTCTTGAAATATTTTTCATACATCTTTCAAAAAAAAAAATAATAATAATAATATTTTTAATACTATTATGTTAAGGTCTATATTTAAAAATATTTTTAAATGTCATTAAAAAAATTTCAAATTGCACTTTTAGTGTCAAAATTGTTTTAAATTGCTTTTATGTAGCTTTTAAGTAAATGTTACAAGAGATTAAAAGTCCTTATACATATTTTTCACTCATGAAATTGATTCCAAATTTTTATGACATGTCCATATTATATTCACAATAAAATTTTATAAATTTTTTTTTATTTATTAGTATTTTTATTTTTTACAATCCAAAATTCAAAAAATTAAGTAGTGGTTACGACTGCTTTTAGTATATGTTAGTATGACTGCACCCCATAACAATAAAGGTAACATATTGTTTTATAGGGTTAAATAATATGTACCCCTTAGTTTCTTGACAATAGCCAATGAATATGCATTTGACACCTTTGGAATTCAACTTTGTCCTTGTTTCCTTTAGCACATTAACAAATGCAACACAATAAAAAACATGCAAATGACTTATAGAAGATTTGTATCCACACTAAACCTCTTCTAGTGTCATGCTAGAAATTGCTTTAGTAGGGATTCAATTTTGGATATATGTTGTAGTTGCCATTGCTTTTGCCTATAATGTATGATTTAACTCCATTTGTTACAACATTGAAATCCTAGACATGACTTAACAAGTGGTTTTGATTTAAAGACAATGAGGAAATAACATCACACCCTTACTGGTGCTGGGAAAGACTTGGTCCCTCATGTGCTAACAAAAGGTTACATGCCAGGCAGAAGGGTCCAGAAACAGCTCAACCCAACAAGTAACATATAATAGGGCTATGTCTGTTTATTACAAAATATATAGTTTACAAGGATTTGTTAACCTATTATTGATTTACTAGATGACCTAAAAGCACTCCACAACCAAGCACTTGTAATCGATGCAGCTTTTAGTCGATGTACTGACTATAGTTGTTAACTATCTACGTAGATAGTCGATTAGACTAATGGGCAGTGGCTGTAGTCAACTATTAGTTAATCGTAGTCAGCTCAATAAAACCTCAAAATAAACCCAACTTGTGACTTGCGAGCACAATGCACTACAAACTATAGTACGCACTGCGCAATCAATGTCATCAATTTATCATGGAGTCCCCTATGCTAACAGTCAACATCTCAATTATGGCCAATGACGAAGAGGTTGACGAGGCACTTCGTGAACTGTTCGACTTGCGGTTTGTGCCAATTAGTGCTAACAAGTGTTGCAACCCCACTTTGAGGGAAGTGTGAGGTCGCCACTCACACTCCCGAAAATGGAACTTGGGAGTCCTCCAAAACTCCCGAAAATTCAGAACACAATTGCAGGGGTCAAAACACCTTGCATTAAGGTGTTCTTTATACCGTTGAAAATCTCTTGAAGTGTAGATGTCCAAAATGGCCTCGCATAAGCCATTTGGACATCTGCAGCACAAGTTATGGTTGAAAGAAGGGCCGGGAGTCAAACTGGCAATTTGACTCCCGACCACTAAAAGTCAAGAATCGACCCGATCCTAATGTGTGCAGGTGGAGTGCAACACAACTTTGGAAAGCTATAAGTTTTCTTCAGACCTCGTCCTAATTGAAGGTTGGAGCGAGAAGTTATGAATGCCCAAAGTCCCGAGAGTGCAAACCGGGACAGTTTCGGGATTCCACTTTTGGAGTCCCGGGAAAAAATGCCATTCGGATGCAAGTGCGGTGAAGAGTCACAAAGAATACTATATGGGGGAAGGTGGTGGCTTCCCCTGAGTCCGGGCCATGGTGAGTCAAGTGAGTCCAGAGTTGCCCGTGGTTTATCCTAGCACCAAAGGTGCTTCAAAATATGAACTAACCTACTTGTTGGTTGTTTTTGGATGTAGGACCGAATAACTAAATAGTTTGTCCCTCTTCTTAGTCTAATCCCAGAGCTTTCAACATGCCCCTCCTACCCCCTTTAGTGCTGGAAGCTGGGAGCAGCACCAAGTTCCAACTACTTCCGCTTTTTAACATAGTTCGACCTTTTTTGGGCCCAACCAGGAACTTGGGAGCGCATCAACAAAACATCGTCGGTGTGGCAATACTTTGCCATGGTCAAGGATGGGCCGATCATGCGTAACGGGATCTAGTACGTTTACTATTGTTGTTTACTGTGCCTGAAGAAATGCTTAGGCAAGTTCCTGGACAGCTTGGTCATCATCTATAACGGCACAACTAGCAACGCTCACAAGCACATCGCTTCTACACACCTAAGCTTTGCATTTTGTTCGTAAGTGCCAATTGTTTGAGCCTAAATGGCTGGTATTGATTTCAACTTTCACATCCACGAGCGCCAACAACATTCGCACCTTCATCGAGAACGACAACGACGTCGTCATCAAGTGCTTTCACGTGCTCATCACATGGCTTGTCATCAACCACGAGGCGCAATTGTCACTTGCTGCCGATGTCGACTTAAATGAGGTCATCTAGGTGGGTCGTACGTTCTGATGATGCCTGGTAAGATCGATCACGCGTTTATTTCCATGTTCTCCAAGTTCACCATGTGCATCAACACACTTATCGTCAAGGTGTGCGCAATGTATATGCTGGCCAATTACAACGAGTTTATCGACGAGTATGTTGATTTTAACTGCGGCTAATTCGTGGTCTGCCATGATGGCTGGGACTCCGTCATCAAGCAGTTCTTCAACGTTTCGGTGTACTGGTTCAACTTGTAGTCGTGGATCTGGTACAAATTGGTGCTTAGCTTGGCCATGCTAGATGGGCACAACACCCAGGCGTACAATGGCATGGCCATGGCCGTCTTGAAGCACTACGGCATTCGTCGCAATGACATCGTCCTGTTGATTAATGACACGATTAATGTGTCTGTCGTAACTAATTGATTAATTGTCGGCGCGGATGGCATTTGCAACATGCATTTGGTGAACTTGACTTGCAACCATGCGATTGGGAAGTGGAAGAGGACGCTTGACACACTCCCAAGTCCCTAATTAAACCCAAGATGGGCCTAAGTTATTCAAACTACAGAATTGTGAGGAACTCGGGGCACGTTCCCAGGTCTCAGCACTAGAAAGGGTAGAGGGGCGTGCTGAAGCTCCGGGATGAGACTAGGAAGAGTGATAAGCTTTAGTTACTTACTTGAACCTGCATCAAACCAACCAACAAGTTGGTTAATTCATTTCCTCGAGCACCTTTAGTGCTAGGACAAGCCACAGGTAACTTTGGACTCACAATAGTCACCACGGTTTAGACTCGGGGGAAGCCACCACCTTCCCCCATATAGTATTCTCTGTGCCTCTTTGCGGCACCCACATCTGATTGACTTTTTGTCCCGGGACTCCTGAAGAGGAGTCCCGAAATTGTCCCTGTTTGGACTCCTGGGACTTTGCAAAGTCATAACCCTTTGTTCAGACCTCCGATTAGGATGAGGTTTAAAGCAAACTTGTAGCTCTCCTCAAGAGCTTTCCTATGATGTGTTGTACTCCACCTGCACGCACAGGGCTTGAGTGGATTCCCGATTTTTAGTGGTTGAGAGTCAAACTGCCAGTTTGATTCCCGGCCTTTCTTTTTGCCATAATATGTGCTGCAAATGTCCAAATGGCCCATGCAAGCCCATTTTCGACATCTACAATTCGATAGCTTTCCAATGATATCAGGAACACCCCAATGCGAGGTGTTTTGACACCTATAATCGAACTTTGAAATTTCATGGAGTCCCGGAGGACTCCCAAGTCCCCATTTCAGGAGTGTGAGTTTCATCCTCACATTCTCTCAAAGTAGGGTTTAGACAATGCTCAATAAGGAAATCGTTGATTTGTTTGAGGAATGCGAGGAACTGCACCTGGTCGTGTGCCAAATGATTGGGTAAGTCTGGAACAAGAAGGTCAAGTCACGCAAAATGAACTACAAGAAACATAACGAGTAGATTGGCTACAATGTGATGAAGGTTGGCGTTGACAACAACACGTGCATTTCAAGCTACTACGCATGTACCAATAGGCGCTATGTTACAAGTGGACACTGCATTAGTATTTCGCTCACGAGAAATCATCAGTGCGTAACGCCTATGAGCTATCGGACGAACGTTGGTAGTCTATGGCCGAGGTCAAGGTCATCATTCGATCAGTCTACACCCTTTGTTGTTCATGACGCAGATAAACTTGTGGCTCGTTGGCAATGCTAGTTAGCCCAGTGTTTTCAAGACCAAGATTACCGTGAGGTAGATGATTTATTCGATTGTCGACGTCGTGTTGTCATCCTGTTCTGGTGAAGAGTCGGACGAGGAGGACAATGGTGGTGACGACAGCCAATGGGTTGGCAAAACACATTGGGACCACTTGCCCAAGGTTAGAGCCAAACAAATGGGCGTGATCGGTAGCAAGCTATGTGACCGCATCCAAAAGGAGTTGGACTTGTATTTCCCATTCCCTAGGGATCAACAGTTGGTGGCCATGGTATGCGACCTAGTCATGCTAATGTTGGCCCTGCCATGGCTGTGTGCAGTTGGGTACAAGGACGACGTTGACAATGCCAAAGAGCTCTTCAAGTCCGCTTTCGTTGACGAGGCCATGTGTTCGTTTTGACCACCTGAGCTTGACGTGACGCCAAATGTGTCGCTCGACGACGACGACAACGACGTTGATGTATAGGTTTATGACGATGACGACCTATTTGGCATGGTCAACGTCGGCTCACCCGGCCAAGACATCGAAAGTGGAGCGAACGCCGCTCTTGACACAATGACACTGGATGATTTGGCTAACGAGGCTTTCAAGGAGTGGATTTCGCTGAAGGTGGATTGGTTGGCATGGTTTTTGAACAAGCAGAAGCTGGACGAAATCGACAAGAGCAAGGTCCGTGCAGGTAATTGGATCTACGTTAGTGAAGTCGTCGACATGTTGCAGTTGTGGTGCGTGCATCACCGCCTCGCAACACCTCCACGCACCTGATTCCAACGGCCTGCAGGAATGCGTGTTTTCGGTTTGTAAGCACATTGACAACGCGCTTCGGCAGAACCTAGGTAGCACCAAGTTTGAGATGTTGTTGATCTTGGTGTTCAACAAGGCATTTATCAAAGACATGGAAAGCAAAAACCTATTCACGGTCGACAACCTAATCGCGTCGTTGAGGTCGGCAGCGGATGCAATCGAGGCAGCCGTGAACATCATCAAATACTTTGATCTTAACGACGATGTCGAGGATGACAAAATGGACGAGGGCATGGAGATAGTAGCGATGTTGAAATCGATGACCTGTGACATCCAACAATAGCATGATGCGAATGAGTTTGCCATCGCCCGGAAGAGGGCTCACAATGAGTAAATGATAACAGTCTACAACCGACTAATTCACAGCCAGAGTAGTCGACTACAGTTGACTCTTTATCTATGGGCTGGAAGATAGATAGTCACGACTACAACTACATGCAAATAAGGACCGACTACGGGTCTGTGTCCACAACACACTTGTAGATCATTCAAGCATGGTGTGTGAAATTGTGCTTGCTCCCAACCAACTAGAGGAGAGATGAAAACTTGAGAAATAACTAGTTGGGATTTTGGACATATTTCATAATTAAGAATGTTCATGATGATGCAAGGGAAAAAAAGATTCTAAACCTTTGGAGGTACTTGATGATGATGTGAAACAAGACATAAATAAATCTACATACAAAAAATTAGATCAATTTGTACATTACAGAGCCTAAATATCTCAATGGATTCTTCAAGGTGAATTTGGGAATGCCACTCCATATCTTACAGCCTATTGATTCTAACAATGTTGGAACTAAGTTTTGGGGCTGAACCGGGCATTACAACTACCCAATATTGCATTTCCCAAACATGCAAAGTTTTCGACCTTATTGTTCCATCATCACTAGTGTTTCCCTCCCTCCGCCCCCCGCCCCTCAATTTTGTGATGTGTGCACATTGGCAATCATCCACAAGGTGAAGTAGCCAAATTTTGCTAGAGGTCAGAGAGGAAAGAAGAAAAATTTAAGAATCTGGCTATATTTTGGCAACCTGCTGAAACCTCTTGTCTAAACAGGTGATTTCAGAAAAAAAAATCTTCAAAATCTGGGGACTTTGGTGAAATTTTCACACAAATCCTTTGGATTAGTTGCACTGGATTTTATTTTTTTCCTTGCCAAGTGGTGAAAATTTGCCCCAAGAAGCTGATAACCACACTAGACACTAAGTTTTACATGTTTGGGGTTTGTTTAACCTGGCCATTGATTCCCATGATTTGTGAGTATAGAGGGCATTTGCCTCAATTTTGCCCACTTTTGGATTGACACCAAACATTTGTGAAGGTTGGGTTGTCCAATGTTGTTATGTGTAGTCATGTATCATTAGCTATTTTAGTGAGTATAATTAGTAAAATAGCTAACGATACAACATTTATCTTACTAATCGATCTCACACTGCAAACTGTTATATACAGAAGGTGGGACAATAATGGCCAGCAAAGTTGTGAGGGATAGATAGCTCCTTGCATAGACCACCATTATACCTTCCAAATGAAAAAACCTTCTTGTGTGGCCTTTGGAAATTGAGAGCATAAAAACCAGTGTTGGGCGGGTTAATCAATTTCAATATATCAGCTGGGTAAAGATATATAATTTTTGGAAAACTCCAACTCAGATAAAGGTAAAGCGCATATAGGCTTTACAAATTTATTGGCCTTGTTAAGATTAAAGGCAAGTGACAAACATTTATTGTTCACAATTTGTTCAAGGCTACCTAGTCACCATATTTTGATCAAATCCATAGTACTCATATGCATTGTAAAATATGAAAAATGCATATGTGCTATATATTGATTTTTGCACATATCTTCACTTTTTTGCCACTTTGAAACAATTACCCTCCCTTGGGTAAGGGTAAACTTCAACTACAGGCTAGCTTTATAAAGAAAATAAAAGGTAAGCCTGGAGTATTTTCCAGCTCCAAAGGCTAATTAAGGGTGGCCCCAAAAAAAAAAAAACAAAAAAACAGTCACATAATGCATATATTTGCTTTAATAACTGCAAAGCTATATCAGGGTAAAACAGTTACCCGTCCAACATGGTAATAACATCAAAAGTTTTTGGAGTTGCTTCTAAACATTGCCAGCTTTGATATTAATTATATTATTTATAAAAGTGTTCAATTTTTTTTCAAAGAATTTTTTTTTGGGGAAGGAAAATGAAATATCTTTTTGATATTCAGGATTATTTTAGTTTTAGAGATGAAAATTTCAAAATTAATTAATTATTTGACAAACATGTGTTGAAGTTGCCCTTGTAATGTGATAGATAACCCATCCCCAGACCAAATCAAGGTCTCACACTTCAAATCTAACATTTATTGGGATTTGATATAGCCACTAAGAAAGCCTTGCTCAAGAAGGCGAAGGTACCAATGTTTAGGTCTTGGTTCAACCTTACCACGGGCATGTCATGTATAGTTTAACTTTATTGGGTACTTATGACAAGCTTAAACTCAACCCTTAGAATGACTCATTTCTGTGTTTGGGTTGGTCATTTGCCTCCATGCTAGTAACCTTCACAAGGCACTTATCTAGTGTCAATCCGATATACCCAATCCCAATACACTGGCAGTTGGGCAATGTAAACTGGTTGCTAACAATTCCCAACCCCAAGGCCCTTGCAAAATGGGTATGGAGCAAACAGAAGGTCAAGAAAACCATTGAGAATAAATTACTCTTGGCTTGTTCACAATTTGGTACACCTACTACCTGCTCCAAGGGGAGCTTTGGGCAAAATAATTATTCTAAAAAGTGCAAAACAAATATCTCAAATCAATTTGGGTCTCTATACAATACCCTAATTAGCAATTTCTTTCGGTATTATTTTGGCAATAGCTGCCTGTTATGCATGAGAGGCAGTTTAAAGAATAAGCACTTGAGAACCGCTTAATTCTAGCCCATTATGCGAAATGGATGGTTTTTCTATATACTCAACCAAGTACCCACTTAATACAATTTCTAAATGAATTCTAGGGTCTAAGTAAATTTTTGGGGGCTTTTGTTTCTAGTTATTGGTGACAAAATGGGTTTAGGGTTCATAGATAACCTACCTAGCTGAAACACACAAGTCTTCACAACCAGATATAGGTAGGTTAAGATTAGTTTTTCCAAAATGATACTACACCAACAAGATATTCACAGGTATTTTTAAAAGTTAATTCCAGGGAGGTAAGATATTTAGGCGGTTCTCATCAAAATTCATACTAAGCAAGTCAATTTTCAATACCCCACCCTGGACCTCATCGGTTACTTGGGTCAAAAAAATTCAAGCCAACACCTGGTAGGAACTGGTGTTGAGTGGTTATCAGAAACAGGAACAGACCCTTGATGATTATCATGATCATAATCATGGTTCTCAAAACATCAAAGACCCAGTTCTTGCATAACCATGGATCTCAAAATCTCAAAGACCCAGTTCTCATAACCATGGTTCACAATTTTTTTTTGAAAAACTCAAATAACCAGCCAGAACCCGATGGCTCTTTGATATTTGAAATAAATGAAATCAATGGTTCTTTGAAAATTCAAATAACCACAAAAGACTGGTAGGGATCTACCAGACAGACCTGTAGGAACTGTATTTGTGTCCCATTTCTGTGCATGAAGTCCAGGGTTGGTAGGTCATTATTATTATCTAGCCACAAACTATAAAAGTTATCTGTAAAGTCAGGCGATTATCAGGCGAGAACGGCCAGTTTTGGGATAATGTGACATCAAATGTGTAACTGGGAACGAAATTTTACGAAACGAAATAACCTGAACCCAAACTAGTTTTTTCCACCAATTTTGGTGGTAGACTGAGTTTCATCCCCTCTTTCCATTTTCATGAGAACCTCCAATGCTGCTACATATATTTTCACTGCTCCTACCTGTACAACTACGATAATTACTCTGAACCGAGCGCATTAAATGTTGAGTTTCAGCATTTTGTACTGAGATTTAACAAAATTTCATTACTTTGTGGATATCACTGAAAGAGGGGATAGGGAGGTGAAAGGAGAGGGGACAGGGGTGAAAGAGAGGGTGACTTTACGAATAACGCTATTGTCAGGTTCTGTTAACTGTTACGGTAGGGACCCGCTGCCAGAACTGACCTCAAGGTACCTCGAAAATTCATCAGATTCTTTATTTTCTTTCAGAAAAAAATATTTCTGATTTTTTTTTGGTGAAAGTGTCAACATTTCCGAAAATAATATAATTAGTGTTGAACGGCCCCCAGGTACTACGGATCTGGAAATAGCTGACCCTGGCTCTCTTACCCACACTGAATTATTGGGGATCTGGTGACACTTTCATAGAGAAACATAATCCTATCACCTATAATGCACGTTGACATATTATAACGTCAAAGTCATTGATTAGAAATACTGTGTAGTACAGGTGCAGGTTCAACACATGCTTGTCAATTAATTAATTAATTAGTTACAATTTTACACCTGTCCTCGGGCCAGAGAGACCCATTAGGCGGACATGATTACTGTGTCCTGATTTGGAGACACTGTTTGATAAACCTAACAAGACCAGACTGGTTCTGACATGATACCAACTCCTGTATAGATGTAATAGGTCTTATTAACAAGTGGTGCCTATACTTGTCACGAATATGTTCGTAGGCTGGACATACAAGCAGAAAATGGTCTTCGTCTTCGACTGCACCTAAGCTACACTGTTTGCATAGTCTCTCACAAATGGGAGTTTTCAAGGGCTTGGTCCTGCGGCCGGTTTCAATCTCCAAGCAGTGGTTAGAACAATGGAAGCGTTAAAGGCACTTTTTGAGCTGTACATTGTCCACAAGCTTAAGGTATGCTTGAAAACCATAGGCACTGCTGCCATATAGTCTGAAGTAGTTTGCAAGCCTATAATCTTGAATATTTCAAAAATGTTCTCTATTTTCCTTTATAAGAAAATTCTTCTTGACAAAAATTTCTTGAAAATTTCAACATTTTACAAATAATGTAATTAATGTCAGAGCCACCAAGATATTACACTACCCCATGACCCACACTAACACCCTTGAAGCCTTATGATTGCAGCCTGGTTAGCATGTGGAAAACACAAAGCCATCCGAATGCACAATGACTCTGGGTCCTCTCTGCACACAGATTGTCACAGAACAAAGGTCAGAGTAAACCAGCACCTACCAGTGCACCATGCCCGATGGATAGTGTGTGGACATGGAACATTTTTGTCATTGTATTTAGGTACAGTAGGTAACCACCCATGGTTACCTATGGGACTACCTATACTTATGTATCTACCTACCTATCTATCAATGTTGCCATCAAGTGAAAAGGGCTGTTTTGTGTAAGGTAAAGGCCCCCGGTTAGTGCATAGGAATGTGTACAATCCATGCTATGTGCAAAGCGCCTAAGGCCAAATACACCTTTGCAACAACATGATGTTGCATAACTCAAGTTATTGCAAGGCAATGGAAAAAAGAAACTACAATTAACTTGTAATAATTCTGAACTATGTTTTAAATAAATAATATTAGTTGTATTTAGTTGCACAAAATCGTTTGCATTCAAGACATCACACACAACTTCAATTTACACATTGTGTAAATGACCTCACATCATATGTTCCTAGTAATAATTTAAGAGGAAATATTCTACAATGTATCTTGAAGCTACTTAGACAAGGGTTTTACAAAAATCCATCTAGTGTATTATTCACACCAATTTTACTTGGTAAATTATCTACTTCGTTCATAATTCATTCCTAGAAGAGGGACACTCTTTTTTTACTTACAAAATATGTGAGTAAAAATGTAAGGTGTCACATATTGGCTATTGGCTAATTTAATTAATTTTATAATAAGATCATATTTATTATAATTTTTAAAAATATAATTAATATAACATATGTGACCATTTTTGGTACAAGATTTTTAAAAACATATATTAAAAGTTAAAATTATTAGAAGTTGTTAGTAAGTTCAATTAATAGGTTAGTAAATGAATTAATATTAATAAGCTTAATTAATACGTTAATAACTAAATTGATTGTAATAAATGAAAAAAAAATGGAACATTAAGAAAAAAAGATGACAATTAAATTATGGATTTAGATGTGATGAAAATCATATAGATTATAATATAGGTGAATTATATTAATAAGGTGTATATCAAATGTTCTTTTCAAACTGACTATTCAAACTCATGAGCTCTTGTATTTTTTCACTCCAAAATTTCATATATTTAAATTATAATGAAAATTACTTCATGCTAACTTTTATTTAAAAACTAACTCTAAGCTTATTATAATAATATAAATTTAAAAAATTAAAAAAAAGATGAATATAGGATAGTTAAAATATGTGCATATTAAATAATTAGATAATAATAAGGTAAGGAAAAATAAATTCTTTCACTTAAAATCCCCAAAAAATACTTGTTTGACACAAATAGTTTGAAAAGTTTAACACTAAGTGTCCCCTAATCTCCTTTAAAAATGCTTGAAAGCTCACATACATGTGACCATGAATCATCCCATGACTTAATAATAAATCTATTATGAACAACCATTCTCGAATTGGTATTATAATAGGTGAATCAACAATAAATATTTCTAAGCAAAGAAACACCACTGTAAATTGATTGTTCCACATTCAAATTTATTATCAAAATTATACAATACAGATGCATTTTCTTGACTAGTACTTGGAAATAAGGTATATAAGGAATTATAGACTGATTGGAAATCTATTATTTGGAGGCAAGATCGAGTGAACACATTGGGTGCCCAACAAGAGACACTAGTATAATCACTTGCACAAGATGTGGACTATTTACATTACCAAGCCATTCTAGGTTGGATGAGTAGGTACACTAAAATGCTTATTGTTGTGGAGTCTTAGCCTCACAATTGTGCTGGAAATTATTTAGGATTCCCATGTTTGAGAACTTCTTGTCATCTTACATATCCGCAATATGTACATGCTCATCAACATCAATTGATTGATGCTAGTAATTATGTTTGGTCAAATTCCTGATTGTTGAACTTGAAACCTCTTACTAACCTTTGGCCAAATTCCCAAATGTAGAATTTGGAAACATCTTGATCTTTGGCCCAAGATCAAGGTCTCCTCAATCGATCTCATGTCTCAATTGATCCCTTAAAATCCTTAGAGGTTTTTTTTTCCCACAATCAGGAAAACTAAGCAAGCAAGGTAAGCGAAAACTTTGGATTCAAAAGTTTTGTTGTTGTTGTTATCTCCTCAGATTGTGACATGAGCATGGAATTTTTGCAAGAGATGATCGATGGTGTGATCAAAAGCATCTTTTGAAGAAGTGAGACTTTGTTCAATTAATTTTGGCCCGGGCTTCTTGTAAATCAAGCGTGGTAGCATGTCAATGATGGTGGCTTGCATGGTTGCAATCACCTCTTTTGGAACCTCTAAGAGCTTGTTTGCCACATCCAACTCCCCTGCCACCACCTGCACATTATGCACCCCAAAAGCAGAGCTGTTTGCTTCAGTGCACAATTTGCAGAAAAAACACAACACATAAGGCTACTTGCTGCAAGAGAAGATTGATGCCCAATTTTCAAGCTTCCGTGAGCCTCTCCATCCCTACAACTTCAATGGCATTCTCACACTAAATCCACAAGCACCTAGGCAAGCTCTTGTTTTGCACATGAGCTTCATCCCTGCAACTTCAATGCCATTCTCGCACTGAATCCACAAGCACCCATGCGAGATCTTGCTTCCATGAGCTTCATCCCTACAACTTCAATGGCATTCATGTGCACTGAATCTACTAGCACCTGCAGATTTCCATGAGATCTTTGCTAGGAAGCCACACAGACACACAGAAAGACACACGCAGACATAGAGAGAGAAAGACAGACAGACAGAGCTGGGTGGTGGAGGATTTTTGGGTACATGTTTTGGGTCAATTGTGATGGCATAGGAGGCGGTGTCGCGAGGGAGGTGCCATTGGTACTGCTTAGCGGCAGTCATGTTGTCGAACAAGACGGGGATGGCACCGGCGAGGAGACAGTCGAACAGGCTCTTGCGCGTAGCACTGTCACCTGGTGGTTGCAGGCAGAAAACAGATTCCAAAAATGCACGAATTGGAGCTTGCGGGTTGTGCGCACACTTCACAACATTACACAACACCATCGTGCACCTCGAGTTTTGGTTACTTGCCGATGCTTGTGACATTGTGTTATTGTTGTTGTTGTTGTTTTCCGACCGATTTGTGCTGTTGCATTGACGCATGAGTTCGTGGCGCAATTCGGTTCCCGCGACTTTATTGTGTCGCGGAGAGCCGACGAAAACCACCAGTTTGTCACGTTGTGCAGTTCGTATCGTGGACTGCCAGGCGACCATCTCGGCATCAGAAGAAGGATGGAATGAAGTCGGGTAAGGAACTGCCATTTGTTCAGAACCCCAAGGATTGCGTTCTATAGAGAGCTTGGTGACATTCCAAAACTCCGGAAGACTCACGAGCGCATTCCCCCAAGAGCTAGGTTGTGAAGCTTTCTCAGGTCGGACATAGTCCCAAACGATCCTGCCGAGAACCATGACATGCTTGTTGCCGCGACTTCTCTCCCAATGAGAGTTACTCTGAAGCCAACCCACCAAACGCTCGCTCAACCGGTCACGAACTGCGACACTCGGCTCGAAGAGCTTGGGGGTCAAATCTAGAGCGCTATAAAAAGGAATGTAGCTCATCGTCGCTCGGTCCGGGTTTTCTGTGAGACAAGGATATTTCTTCAACCTCTCGTGGAACAAAAGCTCCAGACTGAATTGGTTGGTTTTGTACCATGCGCTTGTGGGTAGCAAGAGATGCGCGGATGGGTCACTCTCCGGCACATTGAATGGTGCTCCTAGTCCCTGGTTCGAGACGTCGTAGCACATCCGTGCCCATCCTTGTTGGTTCTCGCAATTCTCCATCAGCTTCTGGTTGAACTGCGGCGGAAGCTTGTAGATGTAAATGCGTCGCCCAACACATGTAGCAGAGTCATCGTCCTCGTCTGCAAGTTGCTGATCCTCTGGACCTTCTCGATCCGTCGACGAATTCATCTGCATTCCTCCTTGGCATTGTGATGCAGCTAATGTTTTGCTTACACTAGTAGTTTCCCCCAGTTGGTGGGTTTGCGCAGTTGCTGAGGGAAGGTATCCCAGGGATGTTTGCACTCGGAGGAGAAGATCGTCAATGTCTAGCAAGCTATATGATGCGACAAAAATGCAGATGACAAGGGCAAGCGGGACGGAGTGTCGTGCACCGCCAACCCTAGACGACATCTTCGTCTTCTTTGACAACGATTCCACGTCTCGTGGCAATGACATCGACTCTTGCTGGTACCCCATAGAAGCGGCCCAGGGACCTGCATCGACTCTGCAGGAGGATGGGGAGTTTGGCTCCGTAGCTGCAGTCATTGATGATGATCACGCTGCAGCTCTGGAATTACTTCACAGCTCTCAATTTTGCAAATGATCGTCGAGATCTAAGCGAATCCAGAGATAGCTATGTCAGATCTCCATAAGCAAGTCTCAGCCTGTTGCATCTCTCTCTTTCACGTCTCAGCATGTTCTCTCTCTCACTCTCTCTCTCTCTCTTACGCTCTCTCTCAGAGAACTATTCAGATATGGATTTGGCCTATTCTTTGGTTCTCGGATTCCATAGCAGCTTTTTCTCAACAGTTGCAGAGAGAGAAGACTTCCAGAGGAGCTTCGTTATATCAAAACAGAGAAGTCGTTAGAATTGCGGCGGTTTTGGTGCAATAGACATGATAGCTATGTGAGATCTCCGTAAGCAAGTCTCAGCATGTTGCATCTCTCTCTCTCTCTCTCTCTCTCTCTCTCAGAGAGCTTATAAGAATGAGTAGCCTTTTCTTCTACTGGTTTGTTCGTAAAACGTGCGCAATTCCTACGTTCGAAAACAATAATGCGCCTAAAGGGAAACAGATGCGGCAGGCAGGCATCAAAGCTTCAAACTACAAAGCTTGAAGCTATGTCAAGCAAGTCTCAGAATGTTGTATCTCTCAGATTCTCTCTGTCTCTGTCTCTGAGAGTTAACCAGATAGAGAAGCTTCTTCTTCGTCTTCTTCTTCTGGTCTTTTCCTACGTTGGGAAACAATAATAATGCCGCCAAAGGGAAACAGATGCGGCAGCAGGCAGGCACGCACGCACGCGTCAAGGCTTCAAAACGAACATGTCCTTAGAATTCACAAACTTGCAGCAATGATTTGTAGGTGCAAATCCAAGAAAAACAAAAAAAACGAGACAAAACAAAACAAAAGACTTCGTAGCAAGAAAGCTTTACCAGCGGCGACTTTTTCCAACAACGAGAATGACACAACCTCGACGCAGAATGGAATCCGTGCAACTTAGTCTCTGTCTCTCACTACCACCACCACCACCCCTGGAAAGTGTTCACAAAGTCATAATATCTTCTCCCGATCAACCCCAAAAAGAACATGAAATAGTGCCAAGAAGATACACGAAACAACAGCAGCTACAAAGAAGAAAAAATTCCTGGCTCCTGGGCAAAAAAGAGAACAAAAGGTTTCTCAATCAATTAGAAGAGAAAGAAAAAAAACAGACAGACACTCCTCAATGCAAATTACAGAAACCGAGAGAGAGACACAGCGAAAGTGAGATTTGAGTCAAAGAAACGGAGTTGAGATCGGAAGCTTTAGGAGATTTTGAGAGAGGCATGGACGAAAAGCTGCAGAATGAAATGGCACACACGCAGTAGGCTAATAATATTACGCCTGAAGACGAGTTTCAACAAAGGAATTCTACTCTTTTTTCTTCTTTTTTCCTGCGAATCTCTGCGAATCTCGAGGGAGTTGGAAGAGGACACAAATTCGTTGCAGGAGACGAGGGGCTTTTGCAGATGCGTCCAAGAGCTCGAATCGAGGAGGCGATGCGTGCAAGCAAGCGAACGAGCGAGCGATGGTGGCCATGGCGCTGGAACAAGACTGCTGCGCGCACAACACAGGGGGGCCACCAGCAACCCCCCCCCCCCCTATACGATAACTTTAGAACATTTCATTTTCAAAGTTGTATTTGGATAAAAAAAAGCTCCAAATGGTTGAACACTTAAAACATTAAGAGGTTTGTATTCAAAAATCAAATGTCAAATATGAAATTCAATTGCCAACACCATTAAACTAGTGGATTACATTATGAACTCTATTTAAAACCAAACATGCTAATCAAACTAAACTATCATGTAATAATTGATCTTAATTTACAAGCATCACATATATTGTATTCAATGAAACACAAATAAACAATATGGAAGTTGAATATATTGTGAGATCATTAAATCACAACATTATAAAAAATTAGGTCCATTGAAACTACATTGCCATGCAATTATAGCTCAAAAAACAAATTGTATACAACTATTGTGCAACTGTTCTTTGGGTATTACAACTATTATGTAATTATCTCTCTGAAAATATAGAGAAATAACAAATAAATTGTCATGTTAAAAAATTAATTAGTTATATTATAATTACAAGTGAGTTGAAAAATAGGTCTTTTATACAATAATTTGCATGCACCATACATACATCCATGATCAACAATTTTTTATTTTTTAAGGGCTTACACTATATATTTTTAAAACTATGGTAAATATGCCACTCACACAACAACTATGTTACAATTACTATTCAATATGTATACATGTGATCATGCCACATGCTTTGCATTTTCATTACACATTATGGAATACATTTGCAATTTATTTTCAATTATGATTCCCATTGATATAATTAATAGGGCTATAAATGTGCCACTATTGAACTACTAATGTTCAACTATGTTCTAATTACTGTGCAAGAATTTATAATTTAATAAGGATACAAATTCATATGTAATATTTTATAAAAAAATATTATTTTCATAATTTGATTATTAAACATTTACTGCGTTTGATACATTTAATTATTGTGAACTTATTAATTATACTAAATAATCAAATATTAATTTAAATAAATTAATTTAATTCATATAATTAATTTTAAATTAACTGCTTATCTAATTCTACAAATTAGAATGAGTATTATGAACGTTTAAAAATAATAGTTACTCATCAAGTAATAATCAAATAAATATGTATTTGAGTTGGGGATGATTAATAATAATTACATTGATTAATTAAGATAATTATTATCTCATCAATTATTACCAAGTCATTAATTATCTAAATTTATTAACAAATTAATTATCTAGATACATATGATTAATTTAAATGTGAAACTGAAAACAATGTGTATATTATATTAAAAATTCAATTCAGGTGTACATATGGATATGCCTATTTATATCTTGATGGTTTTTTACCCAAATTCATCTTTAATTTTAATGTTTAATAATGAGTTATTTGTCAATAATGTATTATATATTAAATAATATTAAATATACTTAATTTTTATGAATTAATTAGTTAAACTTAATAATTAACTATTAATATGAATTATAAATCAGTTTGATTCAAATAATTATTAGGTATTTAATTCACAATTTAGTTTTTCAAATAAAATAAAATAAATTATTTCACCATATATTTTTACAACTTATGAAACTTGTTTGATAACATTCACAATATAGAAATACTGTGAATTGCAAGTTGTCATTATAACTCAAAAACTAAGTTACAAAGCCAGTTGTAAAACACCATTTTTTCTTATAATGCAAGTTTTCAATCTTGTTATGTAATGATGGCCATGGGACTATTAGGTTTTATGATAAAAATAACACATTATAAGCACATGGAACACATACAAATAATGGAATTGAAATTATTACAACTTTTAAATTAAATGTAAAAAGAGCTATTCATGTTGTTATTTACAAACCCCCACAATACATATTGAAATTCTGTGACTATTGTGCCAATGACAAAAACAAAAATAAAGTAGCAACCTTTATTTTTTCCTTTTTTTAATCAAATTTTTTTAATAATAATAATAATAAATTTCTATTAATCTAGTGGCTTGATTTCACCCAAAAAAAGAAATTAAAAAATAAAAATTCAGAAAAGAATTGAATTTTGGAGGTTTGCAATCACTTGAAGTAAGGCATTGGGGATGGGGGTGGGGGGGGGGGGGGGCCAAAAACAAAGGAAAATTTGCCAAACTTTTTTATTTGGTTTTCATTCTATAGCCAAAAAAATTGAAGGATGATTAAATGTATGATTATGTATGGTTTTTCTTTCCCCAAAAGAAAACTTGAAAAATAAAAAATTTGAAAAAAGAAGTGATTTTGGAGGTATTTTGTCACTAGAAATGAAAAATCCTCAAAATTTTTATATATTTGGATTTCATTGTATATCCAAAAATATAGAAGGATGATTAAAGATTTTATTATATTTTCATTTGCATTTTCATTTCATCAAAAGGATAAATTCAAAAATAAAAATTCATTAAAAAAATCATTTTGGAGGTTCGAATTGCCAAAAGTGAAAAGTGGGAAGAAAAAAGGTAAAATATGACCAAATTCACATAGTATTTTGGTTTTCATTCTATAGCCAAGAATATAGAAGGAAGATGAAAGATTTGATTATATTTGGGTTTTCATTTCACCAAAAAGAGAAATTCAAAAATAAAAATTCAGTTACAAAGTGATTTTGGAGGTTTTAGGTGCCAAAAGTGAAAGGGGAGAGGAAAAAGGTAAAAGATGGCCAAATTCACATATTATTTTGGTTTTCATTCTATAGCCAAGAATATAGAAGGAAGATCATATATTTGATTATATTTGGTTTTCATTGTGTAAGTCAAGAATATAGAAGGATGATTTGAGATTTGTTCTTTAAAAAACTTTGGTTTATAGCCATATTTGACTAGACCTCACGAGTGATGGTCGCCACTTTTTTCTACATGTTTCCTATGGATGATTGCCACTTTGGCTACATGAAAATAATTCTTCAAAAAAATAAAATACTGGTAAGTAATAAGTAGTACAACTTGAAGACGACGCTGCCTGCTCTAGACTGCAGTGCAGTGCAGTGTTGTTGTTGCACAGCTTGATCATCGCCCACTGACAAACAACAACAAAAAGCAGCAACGACGCTAAGACCCAAACAATCATTCCAGTATGCGAATACACAAGTAGACTTCTGTCAGTGAGAGCAGAGATTACAACTACATTCATTTTCCTTGATCAAAAGGATGACCAACCAACAACCACATGTCCATGATGCTAAAAAGCTTTTAGTGCAGAACAAGTGTTGGCTAGTTGTTGAATCTTGTCCAGTGTTTTTAACCATGTTTGTATACAGACAAGGGTTATAGTTTTAGTTTATTAACCTCGTCTATATAGTACAGAACAAGGGTTATGATGTCATTAAATTATCATTCACACCTAGTGCTAAGTTAATGGTACTAGTGTGCCCTGTGCTGTTGGCCCAAGTGTTACCACATCCTCAACTGATTTTTCCTTCCAAAACCTGGTTTTATTGAACTTATTTGAATTTTCAGCGACAGAAATCACTTGAAAATCAATATCTCCCACATTCTGAATCTAAATCTTACCAAATAAATTCCATTAAATTCTGATCATAAAGATCTTTCCAACAACACCAAGGGCGCATTCCAATTCCTCTGAAATTTTCAGCTAAGATTTAATTTACTTTTCAGTGAAAAAATCATTCAATATTCAAGAACTTTTGCATTTAGTTTTCAGTGAAGAAATCATTTAATACTCAAGAACTTTTGCATCGCAAGTCCAAACATCATGGAACCAAGCCCATGCACCCCTCTTTGTCGAGAGCTTTCCAAAGACACCAAAAACACGATCTGAAGCATCCCAGTTTGGTGGATCTCATAAGTATAAACAAAACAAACGAACTACCTTGCTTCATAGATAGATGTTAATGTTAGGACTTTTTTGTTTTCTTGTGCATTCACATATGGTGTGTTTGGCAGTGTACAACACAAACGGTTTTAAGACTAAAACTATGTATGATTACTACATAACTATGAAGTCTATGTTTTTTGTTGTAAAATTATCCTCCCACCCTTCTATTGGCTATGCAAGCCTCACCATTCTCCTACCATGATCTACACACAAACTACACCAAAACTATTCAAAACCAAAAGCCTTTCTTAAATCAAAACTTCAATTTTCACAAACTTTGTATTCATACCACAACTTTGTACAAATGAAGGTGTTTCTCAAGGTCACAAACACCTCCTTATATACTAACCAAAAGGAAACTAATCAAGAAACTTCCTGAAACTTATTCATCACATGGTTCCACAATTAATCAAAAGGAAACAAAATCACATGGTTCCCCATGTGATTTCACAATTAATCACAAGGAAACAACATCACATGGTTCCCCATGTGATCCCACAATTAATCAAAAGGAAACAAAATCACATGGTTCCCCATGTGATTCCACAATTAATCACAAGGAAACAACATC
>Ga0116229_10000188_pt1 | contig 68390 bp, 52 predicted proteins | sample S1TSphgellanicum_3_FD_87313 | JGI IMG/M metagenome (GOLD analysis project Ga0116229, IMG submission 87313) | Host-associated microbial communities from peat moss isolated from Minnesota, USA - S1T2_Fc - Sphagnum magellanicum MG | ecosystem: Host-associated > Plants > Peat moss > Unclassified...
GGGAGTTGCGAAGGACTTGCGATTGTACGGGTGCGAATGTTATGGTATCGCAAAAGCTTAAGAGTTTGCGAGGAATTATAGTTCGCAACAGCGGGATTTCGGAAACATCTTTCTTTGTTGTTTACGATGATATTTGGATCGCAAAATAGCCCCTTGTTGTTGTAGTGAAACCATCTTCCTTTTCAATAATTTTTAGTGGTGTAAAGTTCATATCGACATCCACCATCGCCCTAGTAGCCTATTTAAGGAGTTGGGCCTTTGTCACCTCAATCATAATTGCTAGGTTTATGGTTGATCAACATCCCTTCCTTCTTGAAGCTTTAACACAAGTCGAAAACAATAAATTTCCTTTCTAACAACACTTCAAGGCGGCATGTGATCTTCTACCACCCCCAGCCCAAGCATGTCTTCCTCCATTTAAACAATTCATTGAACAACAAATGGTTCAACTTCAAGATTCCATCTTAGAACATTTGCACTATCATACCCTTTCAAACATGTTTTCCAATGGGATATCTGAATCCCATCGTGCCTAAATTTTATCATGTTTTGGCCTAGGGGTGGGCGTTTGGTTTATAATTTGACTAATTTTTTTAACCTTTCGATTATCTTCTCCAATTTTTTCCACAACATCTTGTACGCAATTTAGACTACCCCCTCCCTGAATTACAGGCATCCTTCGATGTGTGTGCACACATCCCATCAACCCTATGGATATCCACCTCTTATGTTGTGCTCATGGCAACGAACGCATTGGAACCCATGATGTAATTCGCAACATCTTTGTCGCCATTATGCCAAATGTTAACTTCCACATGGGACAAGAAAAATTACATGTGCTTCTTTCAATCACATTTAACTCTTCTCATTAACAAATCAACATTGTGTTTACCAAAGATGGCATTCACACCTTAGTTGATGTTGTCATTGTCAACCCAACTCAAACGGGTTTGCTTGTCTAATTTTACACAATTCAAGGATTTGTCGCCTCCAATGCAGTTCAAACCAAGAAAAGGAGCTATCACAACCAACACCCCACTATCAATTCCTCTCTTTAATGATTGAGGTATTTGGTTGCTTACACAAACATGTTGATATGTTTTTACATGATTGTGCCAATGCCATTTGGAACTTAAAAAGGTTAGAAGGTTTCATCTTTCTACCTTGGTCACTTTTCTATGTCAAAAAGTTTTAATCACATTACAAAAGATGCAAGCATCCTCCATCTTAAGTTGGGCGATAATTGCAAACTTAATTACTTCCTAACTTCCACCCTTTCAAAACACACCTCTCATCACCATGGCCAATCTATTGCCAGTTGTTGGTTCTTAACATATAAATATGGCTAACCTACCACAAGCAGTCAATTATAGACATGGAAAGATTTCCACACCTACTTTAAGCCATGACATCTTGTCACTTCTCCCTTTTTCTTAATTTTACTTTTTTGTACATTTTCCTAATCTATGATGTGTTTTTTTTAATAAAGTTTGCAAAATTTTAATAACAAAGTGATTTTACCATTGGTGTTATTTCCAATCTAAAATTAGCCTCTAAGGTAACCATCAGCCTAGGGAATTGCAACCCAATGGGAAAGTGTTTCCTATCCACTGGCCATCCATTGCTCATGCCACTAGTTGTTTTTGGTTTGCTCTAGAACATATAAATACATTTGTGGGTTTGGTTTGTACTAATGTTGGGCACATACCAAACTCTGGATTAAAACCAACCCAATTCTCAATTAGTTATCAACCAAAGAATTGGTTGAGTACTTATGATGTTACTAAAGTTGATCTCGAATTTTATAATATCAAATTTGAAATACCCAACTTGTTAAGAATTGGGTTTTTTTTTATTATAATTTTTGATACCCAAGTAGGTTACAAGAAAAACAATAGGTACAATTTTTAAAGGTTTAAAAATAAGGATTTTAGGTTTAGTTAAGGTTTAGGGTTTAGGCTAGAGGCAAGGTTTAGGGTTAGGAAGGCCCACTTTTCATACATGGCAAGTGGAATTATATCCATGTTTGTTTTCACAATGTCCATTGCATGCTGTTGATGATCATCTTGTTCTAAATGTAAATTGTGTTGTTAGTGTTCATTGTGTTGTTCGTGTTCTTCTTGATGCCGATGCTTGTTATGTTATTATAAATATTCATCATCTTGTTAGTGTTCTTCATGTTCCTAATGTTCATCATGTTGCAACTTTTCATATTTTCATAGGTGTTAAGAAGGAATTCATTGAGGTTATTGATTTTATTTATTTTTTCTTGACAAAATATGATAAAAAAAGAACCCATAATATGTTAACCTTGATGTTAGATTCAAAATTCAAAATTTTGATATTGATTTCTTATTTTATTGGTCATGAACATGAGATGGCCATAGTTGAAAAATATGATAAGAAATTCTTGTTTCTTATGTTCTTGAAGTCTTATCATCATTTGCATCAATTGTCTTAGATTAAAAGTTTCTTTGTTAACATACATAATTGATGATGATAGTAATTTGGACATTTTTGAAATGGTGATTAGCATTAATGAACTTACAAAAGACCTTGTTAATTGAAAATTGTTGATATTTTGAAAATATCATGTGAATGCAAAAAATATCAAATGCCTTTTGGAGTGGGGGAGAAAACATGAAACCATGTTCTCAATTGTTAATTTTAAACTAAATAGATATTAAAGATTGTAAGTTCTCAAATTGAAACTTGAAAAAAAATTCCTTTCCTCCTGCGCAACAAGGTCCCCTCGAACTACCCTACAAAACTTTACCCAGTGCCTTAAGTATTACTAGTGTGGCCCATGCCGTTGGCCCAAGTGTTACCACGTCCTCAAGGAATATCTTGCCAAATTTCGATATCACAAACTTGGAAAATTATAAGTATAAAAAATAAATAATAAAATAACCCTGCTTTGGAGGTGGGGATGCAGGTAGGAGGTGAGGTTTTTCATCTGCCTTCAAAAAATTGTAAATTGAAATTGCTGGCATGGCTCTTAGCATGTGTGAGCAAGCAAAGCATAAGTTGCTAATTTACTGAACTAAATCATCAGTTAATGCCATGTATGTTTTCTTGCCCATAATTACAATTGTTGTTTACAATTGTTGGCCTCGTTTATATCTAAACTATCTGGAATATTCAGAGGCTGGGCCGGTTCTGCCATAGAAAACAACACTGGAATTGTCGCCATAGCAGACAATTCCAATTACGCCTTTGGGGACTTAGTCTGTCTATGTGCAGAACGCCCTGTCACAGACAGACTAAGCGAATTAATAGATTAGATGTGGACTACCATATTTACAAACAAAAGATGAGTTTGGAGTTTAGACTCTAGTTTTCAATATCGATATTGAAATTGATTCCAGTGTTCGTTGGTCGTGGTTTTCAGTCAGGTTTGGGTTCAAGTCCAGATCTGGGTCTAAAGGGAAAGGCTGAATAATAAATTCTCGTAGGTTTATACTTTGCAAAAAACTTCCCAAATAATACCTATTCCAACCATTTTACCACTATTTTAATTTTTTTCACATGTTTTGAGTTCCTTTTGTAGTTATTAATGAATGCCAAGATTTGCAAAACGCCATTTGTTTGGGGGAAAAAATAAAATCTTCCATATGATTGGGTTATTTTATTTTATTTCAGTTTTGATTGTTATTACGTTGTTAGAAATGTAGGCTTCTAAGTAGGGTTTAAGTAAGGTCTTAGGTAGGGTCTAAATTGGGTTTAGGTAAGGTTTAGATAGGGTTTTAGGTAGGGTCCAATTAAGGTTTGAAGTAGGATCGTAAGTAAGGTCTAGATTGAGTTTTAGGTCTAGATTTTGAAACCTTAAAACCCATAATCATCTTTCCACTCAGAATCAACAAGTCTTATTAAGGATAGAACCATGGAACTCAGGAACTAGCAGTCTAAAAAACTTGACTTAACCTTGGTTTTATTTTCTGAATTTTTTTTACTAGACCTTGATCTAGTGAGTCTTGCATTTCAAAAGAAGAAAAATTTAACCTAAAAACTATTTTAACCAGAAAAACCAGTCAACACTAGTTAATACCATGCATAAGCCTATAGTGTAACTATGATTGATGTTTGGCACTAAATAATCCTCAAGAGTGCGTGTTCAAAAAAAACAAGGGGTGTGTCATATTGTGGCCTTGCCATTTATGTTAAAACGTATCTTAAGGCAAAAGAAGAATTGTAGAAACTCAAATATTTCACCATGCAAAAATATAACCTTCAAAAAAATCCTCTAAAAGAAACCAAAATCCTTCAAAATATTATAACTCTATAACTAATCTCAAGTTTCAACAGAAGCCAAAATATCATGTTTCAAAAATCCTCATATATAAATAGACCTATTACTTAGGGGCGAAAATCCCTTAAGCTACTATAGTCCATAATGAGTCTAAACACAATATCCGTGCCTTGGTAGCCAAGGCCAACAACCAAATTCTTAAACCAAAACTGCTGAAATTTTAAGGAATCAAACCCTAGACTTTCCTCATAAATAGGGCAGTCCAAACCATCGCCATATGTCAACAACTTCATATATAAGCAACGATAAACTTAGTGTACTTATTAAATATTGTCGAAATTTTTTAATTTTTAAATTGGGGTTGTGTTGAAACTTGAGATTAGTTATAGAGTTATAATATCTTGAAAGATTTGGTTTATTTTAGAGGATTTTTACAATAATTCCAGACAAACACTATCAAGGTTGATATCACCACACAAGGTGACTTCTATGATGTAACGTGGATTTTGATAAATATTTTATTAACTGACATCATAATTTTCTTAAATAATTTTTTTCAAATAAACCATTGATTGTAGTAAGTAGATACCCATAACTTATTCCTCCAATTACTTATAAGTATAATATTTTTTCGCAAACTTAAAAATAGTAATGTCTAAGGAAACTCTTAATCAATTTCAAAAAAACACCCTGGCTTGATCCAATGGGGAAAAAAGAAAAGAAAATAAAGAAATATTAAAGAAATTAATAATTATCCTTTAACTTTCTAAAAGCAGTTGAATAAACATCCAATTTCATGTTCCAAAAGGAAAATCCAATTGAATACATGTTCTTAATTCCCTTTGAATATATTTTCTAAATTCCCTTTGAATGTAGTTCTTTTTGTTGTGTTGTTTTGTTTTTTTGTCATTTTCGTCTTTTGTTTCCCCTCCCCACCCCCCAAACTGCCCAAAACTCGCGTCTGCGCTTCCCCACGGAAGAGTGCGCCCGAAATCCGTCGCATTCTGTGTTCGTCGTCAATTTTCGCGATCTTTCTCGCCTTCTGTCATTATTTTGTCGCCAAAAATCGCCGTTTCCCGGCTGAGCATGAAGTGGTAGAGCGCGGAGGTGCGGCAACGTGAAGCGCGTGTTTCCTGTCCGCGTTTTTTATTTTCCGTGGATGGAATCGTCGTATACTCCAAGGGTGTCTCTTTGTCTGCCACCATGTTTTGTGAACACGCTCTTGACAAATTGGTGAGAGACTTCTTAAGGTGCGGGTCTCCTGCTTTTGCAGAGGATTGTGTTCTGCGGCAGAAATTGGTCTTCGAAAGAGGAGGCCGTGATGAATTGAATTGAAATGATCGAATTCTGGTGATGTTTGGAGCTTGAGTGCGGATTTAGGGTTAGGGGGAAGGGATGAGGGAGTGACAGAGAGACAGAGAGAGATGGCAGCTGCAGTGAGAAGAGCTGTGCAGTATCAGGGAGTGCAATTGCATTCCTCGCATTCAGCTATGTCCGTAGCACGGCCTGGTGGATGTGTTACGTCTTCGGATTTGATGGCGGCAGAGGCGAGACAACGGCTGCCAGTAGCATTGTCGTCAGTTGTACCTCAAGATTGGCTGTGGTTACAACAAGATCGGCGGGGGACGCCGGAGGCGTACCCTTGTGGATTGACGGCGACGACGACAACGGCGTACTCCAAGGCGTGGTGGAATTATGCTACTGTGAGGGGTTACTACATGCGGAACATCGCACAGCTCGTTGCCACCGCTAATGGCAAGCGAGCCTTCCTTGTCGATACCCTAGCTCTGGTACTTCATTTGTATATGTCGGGCCCTAGCCTGATTATCAAGATTATGGATGTCATTGGCTCCTTGATGTGTTTGGAATGTCTGGATTGACATACATGGGTTGCATATTCAAGCAAAAAAACACTATGGCTCACCTAGAGACAGCTTTTGGCATGACAGGTTCGAAGGCTAGAAGCTCAGGGATTGACTGCAAAGCAGGCTGAAGCCATTACAGCAGTTATTACTGAGGTTCTGAATGACAGCTTGGAGAATGTGGCCCAGTCTTTCACCTCCAAGACAGAGATGCAAAGAGTAGGTTGCAAACCCTAAGGAGTTGTGCTCAATATATCTCATGGATCTCCAGATTCTGTGTCACAGTGTCAGTGACCTAAACAAGCTGGAACTCCTCAATTTTATAATATCTTCTATGTTATCTTCCTGAGAAGTTTCTTTTCTAAGGGATTTGAAACTGAAATTGGTTTCAGAAAGTGATGGTTGTCTTGGTGGTTTTAAATCAACAGAGTGAGATGATGGCAGAAGCTGCTCTCTCCAAGTTCAAAGGAGAAGTGCAAAGCTCCCAGGTATTCCTCCCTGTGGCATCTGTATGAACATCCCTTGCAATTCTTCAGATTGAAGGCTCTCATTTATCTCCTCGTGCTGCAGAGCACAAGAACATAGCATTTGTGCTTAACTTCGAAATTTGATGCCAAGTTGATGCTCTTGAATTCCCAATGATTTTGAGCACCCTATCAAGTTACATTCTTTCCTTTGCTGCAAAAATCACCAATGAGGAGGATCTGGTAGGAATTTATGAAGAGAGTATGTCCACAGTTGAGTTACCTGGCACTGGTTGTTATGCAGGAGCACCATTTTGCCACCTTACAGCGGGAAACAGAGAGGCTCCGAACAGATATTGATAAAATGCGCAGTGAACTTAGGTATGCTCCCATCCAGTTTTTATTGTCGGTGCTGTTGTCTCACTACCAACATCTTTGTTTAATTGTTGGGCAACTGCACATTCTCTCTTGGGGCTTGATAAACTTATGTGATTATGTATGCAGATATGAGATTGACAAAGTAACTGCGGGCCAACGGTTGGACTTGAATTTGGAAAGGGGGTAAGGTATCTAAGATCTATATCTTCTGCAACTCGTAGTGGATAGTCACTGTCAAGGGTTTTCAAGATACATGTATTTTGGGACAAGTGTAATAGTTCTTGGCAATGAGCTCTTCAAGTTTCAAGTTTCCTGGGGGCATGCAGTGTGGTTCTACCACGAGAACAATGTCCATACTATACCCAAATTCATCCCAGATGTTGTGAGAATTGTTTTCAGGCTGAACAAAAGTACCAACTTGAACAATTTTCTTGTGCAACAGTCAATGTCAATTATGGCAGACCAGCACTTGGATTGTAGGATGCCTGACAAAATTTGGGTTTGATTGTAAGGATTCCAGGTTCAAGTTGTGGAGCTATTCTTTATTAGTTGAACTTTGAAACCCATCTGTGCTACCCTTTGACCAAGTATGAGACTTAGATCTCAGATGTTGCTGCAATTACCATGCTCACTTTGAGGCTGATGATTGAAACCTCTCCACATTTTGGCAGTCGCATCAGGGAGGAGTTAGCAACTCAAAGTACGGAGACATCAAACCTCACAAACAAGCTGGACAGGGTAAGTCTGTCATTCTTGTGCTACAGTGGCCTTGTCTCTCATGGGTGCAGCATGTAGTGATTGATTAAGTTTGAGATTGCCAGTACTGCAAAACTTTCATTTATGAATGTTGGTTTAAGCCTCAGGTGCTCATGTCCAAGGCATTCTGCACTCCTAAGTAAAGTTGAAGGAGTGGAACAGTACGTTTTTCACAGTTCTTTTGCATGGTTGTGGATGGATATGGTGGACACGGCAGGAAATTCACACATTGAAAACCCAGCTTGAGGCAGCCAAGTATGATGTTATTAAGTATTGCATAGGTAAAGCCCTCTGGTCCATTAAATACACAAGCACATGAGTATTTTTCTTCTATGACCAAGAACAAGGGTCAAGCTAAAACTATACCCTTACAAGCTTATTGTAGCTTGAAGGAGAGAGCTATTGACTTTTTCAATTATCTATGCATCTTGAGTGGTAGCCAACATCATGTGTGAGTTTTCCTTTGCTTCTCAAATTGTGACAGAAAGTCAGGACACAGATTGTTATATGACTTTTGTTGTAAATGTTGAGCATTTTGTCATACTTATCTACACCCACTTTTACAAGCTTATGAAGACAGTGGGGAGTAATGGCAGCTAGTCACAGCCATTCACAAGGGTGATCATCTGATACTTTGTGCATGACACTTACAAGGTGATGTGACCAGACTGGTTCTTGTTGTGTTTGTTATGGTGTGGCTGGAACCAACATGACATTTGTTTAGTTACTAACATATCTTTTGGAGTTTCCCTCTGCAACCACTTTGATATCTTTTCTATAGCTAAGAGCTGATGTTGCAAGCAGAAACACACGACCATATGTAGAGAACTGAAGAAGTACTATTCTAATTGTGTGACACTGAAATGTGGCTTGCTGCAGGTACCATTGTTTCAGTTACAGCAGTTGGCCTTGGTCTGCTCCGCATTCTCATGTGATTGTAAGTCAGAATGAGTTTGACTTAGTAATCATGTCCACTTAGAGATTGCAGTGCTCTTAGGCACATTTTAGATTTGTGCATGTCTTAGAATCTACCTTTCAGACATTGAAATGGCACAGGTAAGAGTTCCAAGGCTGCTCCTGAACAAAGCAAGCCTGTTCCTTGATTGTTGACTGAGAATCTGTCATTTTGACTGCTCAAATGAGCCTATTGGAAATATTGGCAAATTCCATCTCCACTGTTAGGTTTGCATCATTGGATATAGAGAAAGAGTTTTTAAGATTTCCATCAGCAAAACATTCACTCATGAGCTTTCTAGATTCATGTTCTACTTCAATGCCTCTGTGGAAGCCAAGATCCCAAAAGCATTCTGAGCAAGTTTCCATTGTAAAATTGTTGATTTTACTGTCATGTAATGACCACAGATCTCTGTGCATTGTTCCTCGGTTATGACTTGACTAGAGTGTGGAAGATCCACCCTGTATGCTGTTGTTTGATCTCTGTATTACCACTGGATTTCATTCAGAATATCTGCTTTCAACTTGTCTCAATTCATGTTATTTCAAGACCACATGTGGCAATGAGTCTCAGTGTAGGTTTATTGTGCTTGTTATATGGTAGATAAGCTGGCTGGCATAGGTAGTCAATATCCAGGGAGCTCACAAGTTTACAACTGGAATCTGGGCTTGTGGGGGATGGGGAGGAGAGTCAATGGTTAGCAGACTGGCTGGTCAGTGTCTCTGCTTAAAATATGATGACAGATTAACCACAGATGCTTCTGTTTTTCAGCCAATCCAGCTCTAAAAGCATCAAGTGAAATAGGATTGTAAGAAAATCTTTTGGCCTTCATATTGGAGGCCCTAATAACAACTAAGGAACTCATTGACAGATGGTTCTTGGTCAGAGAGTTCTTCTAGGGTTGGAAACATTGAAGCTTTTCATCTTCCTTATGTCTACAGTTATGCTTTTAGCTACAGGCAAATGGATATCATTTGTGATCAAACAACTACAGGACAAACTCTGGCAGAAGTTTTGCTATATTTTGTAATTTTATCCTCGTTATATATACATTGTGAGCTTCACAAGCAGTCAAATGTATCAGTTCAGTTTTGGAGTACTGGTTTTGTAGTTCCTTTTTCCTTGATACATGAAAGCCAAAGGCAAGATGTGGAGGAAGCTAGAGAGGACAAAAACTTGAAATCAGAAAATCAAGGTGAGTTCTAAGCCCTGTGGGAACTGGAACTTTCAACCCTGGTTCATGGAAAGACAAAAAGATCTTGTGAGTGCAACCTAGTCAGAGTCTTCTGATGATTCACCTTCTGCTTCTTGGCAAGCTGCACCTGTAAGCTTTTCCTCCTCTTTTTGTTTTGAAGCTTGAATCTTGGCCTGTTCCTCTTTTCCAACTGATTCACTGCCATCTTCTGCTTCTGTCTACAATTTTAGAAACAGGTTGAGATCAGCTACAGTTGCAGGATTTCCAAACTATGGGTTGTCAATGCATTGAAAATGTACACACCAACTCATCTGTTAGTACTCGCTAAGTTCAGGAAACACGTGTGCCACCTTGTTTTTGCAATTCAGATAACAACTTTCAAGACTGAAGTACCCCAACACAACTGGTGACAAGCACATTGAAACCTTGAGGGATCAGTTTGAGTACCTCATTGGTGCATAAAGATGCCAACACATTCTGTTGTTACAGCAAAATGAGTTCTGACATACCTATGGATAAAGGCACTGAGCGTATTCCAAGTTCAGAACTGGAGGTATTGTCTCAATGATCTATTGTGATTGATCATAGAGCCTACTGTGTTACTCATGCCCTTGTTTTGCAGATGGACATGTCAGATTTCTAAAAAGAAAATGCAGGTTTCTGAAGTTGATTGATGGCATGACAATACCTTTGAGTGGCTGTCCTCAGGATGAATGTTGTATAGGTACTCATACAGCTCAGTGTAGTAAGGCCTGTTCTCATGGTTTTGTCGCATCACGACCTCTGCAAATACATGTTTATTTCTCAGGTGTGTCATAGCTGAATTGTCATTGTCTTTCTGATCAAGCCCTCTTCCAAACCGTGTTAGCAAAATGGAGTTAGCAGATAAACCCAACAAAGCAATAGTCTCCTTCTCCTGAAGAAGCTCGTCCACAAACTTGTTCCAAAGCATGGCCTTTGAGAAAAACTTGGGTGCCATAATGTGAGCTTCATGAATAAACTTCCACAAATCACATTTGAAGAACTGCTCAAGACCAAATCGTATGCTTGTGTCCTTCTCCTGAACTCTAGATTTCAATGCTTGGTGATGTTGTGCAGACAGAGCAGACTGTGACAACTTCTTGGAGATTCTTTCACGAACTTGGTCATGAAACTGATGAAGATAAATGTTGCGCATGGGTAACAGCAAAACCTTCTCTTGCTCAGTCTGCCGAGATTCGGCCTCTGTGATTTGCCTCTCTTGCTTGTCAATTTTGCATTCAAGTATCCGGACCTTCTCAATCAGGTCATTGAGATTGACTTCCAGAATCTCATTCTTCCTTGCAGTTTGTGCATATTTAGTTGCAAGCTCCTCGATCTTCACAAGAAATTCTGGCTCATATTGCAATTCCACTCTTGTCTCACAATACTCACCCCTGACTTTCGCCTTTATCTTCAACCCATGTTCCAAAGAATCCTCACAACCAAATTTTGAGTCTACAAGATTACCAACGTCCTCTTCTTGCAGAATGATCTGGCTGCATTCCTGAAGAGGCGTCTTGGGATGCAACTCAATCTGATTGACAAGTTTATGCAAAGCTTCATCGGCTTGAGGATGAGGCACATCTACATATGCAGAGGCAATCCTCTTCTCAACAGGTATGTTTGGATCAGTCTGGTCACAATATACAATAGTCTGCTCCACAACATCATCTTCAGCTTCAGAGTCAAGGTATAGAGCACTTTCTGCAATTGCAGTTCCCTCCATACCCAGTCATCCAACAAACAACAAAACCTTATTTCAGAGGATCATGCCACCTCCAACAACACCAGAGATGTCATCATATGACTAGAACTCTCTGAGATCTATAGATTTGAACTCCACTTCACCACAATGCAATAATACTTCCTAGGAAGTTTTGTTTTCCTGCAAATCCAAGTTGCAAGGCCTTGCAGTAACCTCACATGTTTTCATCTGGATCACACCTTTGGAACCCATTTAACATACGCCCCAAATTGCAATTGAAGAAAGACAGATTTTCCGCAAGAAAACCTTTCCATAAAACATATAAATATGGTGAGTCTAAGGAGAGCAGCTCCTGAAAGCCCCAACTGTTTTCAACCGCCAGGAATTCACAGGACCTGACCCAACACAAAAGTTTGGTTTGGGGCAGGCAGTAAAAAGGCTTTCAGGGGCTTGACCAAGAAGAAGCTGAGGAAATCTGAGTATTTTGCAAAATGCAAACAGCAATTGTGCAGTGATTGCTGCAACCCAAACATGATTTCTGCCAGCAGTAACTTGAATTGTGTGTCTGGCTGTACATAGCAAGGACTTCTCTATCATTCCTGTTTCACAAGTCCACAAGAATTCAGAGCATTAAGATGCCTTGTGTGGAATTGACCTGAATTGTATCCGAGAAGCAAGCTTGACAGTATGAAGGACAGGGATCCTGCTTGATTTTGCCTCCACAACATGGTCCTAATAAAACAATTGGGTGGATTTTGCAGTTTGAACAAATTCTTCAGTTTCTTGTTCAAACTGCAAAATCACACAAGGTGGATTGAGAGCAATTGCACAAATCAAGCAAAAAATAAGAACATGGCTGTATCTTGACTGACTGATGTTTTTTTCTCAGCTGGATTGAAAATGCTGTTGCAAGAACTGTCTTCTCCAGGAGACTTTGTCATATTACAAAGGATTGCAGATAGTGCTTCCCTCATACTGCAGGCTTCTTTTCTGCACACCCCAGCTATGGAAAACTAATCATGGCACAGCCATACCAATATCGCAACATTTTACAACTCCTCCAGATTGTGTTGATGCATGACAGGAATGCATGCTCATTGTATTGATCCAAGAAGACTAGATTGGAAATCCATACTATATTGAAGACAAGAGAATAATACCCTTGTGCTTAGCCATATACCAGCAGCAAAGCCATCACCAGGAAGAGAAAGGCGCTGTTGATCGTGAGTACTAGGGCTGCCAAGCCATTTCACTTTGTGAAATCCAAACAAATCTGAAAGTCTTATGCAGCTTCCAACAAATGGCTGCTCCTTTTGCTGGTGCTGCCATTAGGGGAAGGGAAAGGTCATTGAAAGGCCTACTGCACAACAAGATAGGGTTGTCATTGCAGCCTCAGAAAATCCACACAAAAGAGCTGCCAAATGAGAAGCTGAAACATTCCACAGTTTGTGTTGCCTTCAGCAACACATCAACTGTTGCAGCTCTTGATGACCGGGTTGTAGAAAAATGTGATGTGCAGAGAGCAGGTCGGCTGAGTCATCAACTGTTCTTCCGACGACCGCAGATCCTTGCCATGGTATCAATTTGTCCAAATCCACTCCAACGGTTAAATCCTAGGAGCGAACACCTTGGTTGCCAAGCTCGGTCGGGTCGGCGAAGACGCTCGAAGCTTCTAGGGTTTCTCCTTCTTCTAAGGTTGAGTCTCAGGAGTCGTCTGGCACCTTTTTTAGGGTTTGCTTGCTTTCCGAGCGTCGCTGGAAGGATAAGGATTCTCCTCTTTCACAGTCTTTCGCCACTCGATTCGTCGTCTTTCGTTCGAACCCTACTCTCAGATTTTGCTACGCAACACTGCTCGAGAACATGCTGTATCGAACAGTGGTTATGGCGACTTGCATTCGAGCCTGTGCTTTGCCGGCGGCATGCCGCTTGGCTTCCGGGCATGGTCATTATTGCGTGAGGAAGTGTTTGCCACAAGGTGTACGTATGTGCAGCAATGGATTTGCTCGTTTCCATTCTGCAAAGAGGAATTTGAGCTTCACAAGCAGCAGGGCTGTGGTTGTGCCTGCCACTCTGAGAAGGCTTGTTACTCCTCCTCCTCTCTCTTTCGTGCCGCGTCGAGCCGCTGGCAGGTTGCTGACAACGGCCAGTAGCGCCACAGACCTAGAGCAAGCTGCCAGCGGTGTGGCTCCACGGGACTCTTTTCCACCGCATGATCCGCGCGTTCCTGTCACTATTATCACTGGTTTTCTCGGCTCTGGCAAGGTCTGTTCGAGAATACATCTTGCTCTTTGTCTTGCGTCCCCTAACTCCAACTCAGATTCTATTTCCATTGCTGTAGAGATTCTGTCATGCCACCCCAATTGCAAGCTCCTGAGGCAGATCAGTGAATGCTTGTGATGCAGACAACACTCTTGAATCATGTGCTCAGAGAACAGCATGGGAAACGCATTGCTGTCATCGAGAATGAGGTACATGATGAGATCATCATTCTCCACACACAGCCTGGTGTCTCCTCTGCTGATCATGTGACAAGCTTACAGAAACTTTACAGTGTGTAGGCCCTCCTCAATTGGTTTTGGTCGAGTGCAGTTTGCCTCAAACCAAGAGAAACCCCTGCTTACCTTATGTATTACTGGACTCTTGTGCGGATTGTTATGATCTCTCTCTCGATGCAGTATGGAGAGGTGGACATCGATGGCTCCTTAGTGGCAGCACAGCAGCGAGGTGAGGAAGACATTGTCATGCTCAATAATGGATGCATGTGTTGCACTGTAAGGGGCGATCTCGTGCGGATGCTAGAAGAGCTGATCAGGAAGCGCAGAGACAAGTTTGATCATATCATGATTGAAACCACTGGTGAGTGTGCAACTCTTCTTGAACAGTTGGTAGATTGCTACCACTTTCAGTTACTGGTGTCGACAGCTTCCAAGATCCTTTTTTTTGAAAGCTTAAACCATATCTTTTCTTTCTTGCTTGTCATATAGGACTTGCCAATCCAGCACCTATCATCCAGACTTTTTACATGGAGGAGCATCTTGCACATCATTTGCGACTCGATGGTGTGGTGACTCTGGTGGATGCCAAGCATGCCACCCGACACATTGAAGAAGAGAAACCTGATGGTGTAGTAAATGAGGCTGTGGAACAAATTGCATATGCTGATCGTATCATTCTTAACAAGGTGATGCTGTCCCCATCTCATGCCTTTGGACACCATGCCTTTGTTGTGTGATATTGCTTGCCGATTTATTGGATATGCATAAATATAAATGGATAGGATTATCCTTGTGATCATTGTGTTGTTCACCCAAAGCCTGTTGTGTTTTCATTGCACAGATCGATTTGGTGACTGAATCAGAAGTCAATACCCTTATCAAGCGCATACAGGTATTTTACAAGGCAGATGTTTGTGTTAGCAGTATCTTGGATGCTTTGGCCATCTCCTGTCTGTCATCTTATATGGTACCCCATTGCTTTGTAGAAGTGGATGTCTCTTGGGTGCTAGCCAACATCACGTCTGAGTCTTCCCATTGCTTCTGGAAAGGCAACAGAAACTCAGGACGCAGATTGTGTATAATGGTTTGCCCAAGTTGTTGAGAAGATTATTATATGCTTATCTACACCCACCATTGGGAGCTGATGAACTCAGTGGGTAGTTATGGCAGCTTGTCACTGCTGTTCGTGATGAAGGTGATGGTCTGTCACTTTGTGAGTGACTCTCATGAGGTTATGACTGCACTCATTGTCGTGTTACCTATAATTGTTGTTGTGGAGACCTCTCTGCAACTTCATCAAGCTTTGTAGAAGTGGATGTGTCAGTGCATTGAGTAGAGCTATTTAGGTTCATATGTACTGTGAGAGAAGTTGCAGCTGTTAAAATTCTGTGAGATGAAGTTGAAGCTTTGCCAATGCTAGAAAATCCTCAACCCAAAGCTCATTTTTGCAATAAGATCATGTATGTTGCCTGGCAATCCGATTAACATTATCCAGTTCCTTGTGCAAACTCTTTAGTACGTCTTCTGTTGTTTGGAGGTCAATGATTTTAGGTGTTTTCTATATTTTTGTGGAGGAGGGTGTCTCTCCTGACCAGCTACTACATTGTTTGTCTGTTGGCAGCGCATCAACACATTAGCCCAAGTACAGCAAGCCAAGCTAGCCAAGGTTGACATGGATTATGTTCTGGGAGTTGGTGGCTTTGACCTAGAAAAGTGGGTTTTCCATCTTTTTACCACAGTCCATCTTGTAGGCCAATCACATGATAATTATAAGATATTTAAGAGCTTTTGTTTTTAAGCTGCATGAGATTTTTATGTGGCATATGTTTCTTGTCATTGGTAATGCATTGGGCAGCAATCACAGTTTGGCTGATTTGATGAAGTTTCATGGTTGCAGGGTAGAAAGTGATTTATTGATGGAAGAGAAAAATTCTAATCATGTGCATGAGCATGAACATGAGCATGAGCATGAGCACGAGCATGAGCATGAGCATGTACACACTGAGGCTTGTGGTAATATCATCTTCTCCACTTATATGGAAACTTCATCTGCAGACTGAATGCTCTTGTGAGACCATGAACTCACTGCAAGTTCGTAGCAGCAACATGAGGGCTGAAGAATAGCTTGCTATTTGTTTTGACTTTATGCAGGTCATGACCATGAAAAGTGTGGACATAAGGACCATGACCATTCCCACAACCACACTCATGATCCAGGCGTCTCCTCTGTTTCAATAGTTTGTGAGGGTGCATTGGACCTTGATAAGGTAATCTCCTGAACTCTTTTTTTGTCTACACTCTACCAGGTGCTGTAGAAGCTCATGCACTATCCAACCTGATAAACACAGACTCTTGCTTTTCAACATGATGCACCTGAACTCCACTCACAATCTGCTTGGATATCAACGTTTTACTCACTTCTCTTGCAGATAAACACCTGGCTAGAAGATGTCATGAATGAGCGTAGTGATGACATATATCGCACTAAGGGTGTCTTGTCCATCGATGGCTGGGATGAAAGATTCATTTTTCAGGTAGGTGTTTCATTCATTTCTCATTGGGGCTTCAGTGTTGCATTTCAGGAGTGAGGTTGGCTAGCAAAGGATCAACAGGGATTCTTTTAGTGATGGAATTATGACGGAAAGATTCCAACTCTGTTTATGCATGTGATGGAGACTACTCCTTGGAGTGCTGTCAGTTTAGGTTTGTGCATGAAGTTTTGTGGCTAACTGATTAGAGGCGATGTGTTTTTTAATCTGCAGTTGTTTTTCTACTGTCTCTGCCATATTTGGCACCAATATGGAATCTCATTGCAAAGTTACACAGGATGTACAGAACTGACTTTACCTCTGACCTCTGATCTTAGCACCTCTGATACCTGCCTTCTGGAATAGTTTCTAGAACATGCTCCAATTGAGACAAGACTAATCTTGTGAGTTTTTCTTACCCACAGGGTGTGCACTCCCTGCTTGAAGGTGCCCCAGAAAGGAACTGGGGACCAGAAGAGAAGCGCATCAACAAGCTTGTATTCATTGGCAAAAAGCTGGATGAAGCATTCTTACGAAAGGGATTTGAGGAGTGCCTAGTTTCTCCAAAAGCACAATAGGAGGTGCACCTATACATAGAAAATGAAAAAAACAAAGAAAAAAAGGGATGAGTTACAAGAGAATTTACAGGAAAGGAAGCCAGAGGTGGTAGTGTATATTTTTGTGGAGGCATGTCTACAATATGGCTGAAATTGTATACTGTAGGATCCAGATATGCTTGCTTGTCAACAAACATGTAAACAGAAGCAGTTTTTCCTCAATAGTGTCAGCATTTCTCCTATAGATGTGTGGCCACTTTGTGATCTAAAACTGTCTTTCCATGATGATTCCAATGGGCTACTTCTCCTTGCATTTGGAGCCTGCATTGGACATGTGAGGTTATTGCCAGTTTTGCTTAGGGGTTCATGGGTTACAGCAACATTTTAAGAGGTTTTTGGTGTCTTTAAATCTTGGAATTTGTTTCCAGCACTGTGTTCCCTATTTGGTACTGCTGGACAAGTTTATGATGACCAAATGACAACAGTAAGATGTTATGCTTGCCATGTAAGTGGCAGTTTGTTTTTGGATGTCCTGGTTGTGGGAATATGTCTTCTGGTATACAACCCTAAACCCTGGTATATACTTGTGAGAACTTGTGGGCAATGAGATATCCTAGGTCTGTAATGTCTTTTTTTGGATCTTGTTTTTACATTTTACTGAGTCAGTTAACAGGTCAAGCTGGAGGTTGTTTCTATTATTGCCATCAAGAAGATTGAGCTTTGGGGTAGATTCCCATCAGTAACTGCGACGAAGGTGAGAACTTTTTACTGCATGTGTAGCTTCGCGCCTGACAGTCTTGTGGTGCAGAGCTGAGGGTGTACAAGTAGCAAGTTCTCAAGTTTGGAGGTTTGCCAGATAATCAACACTCTGTTGGCCTGTCACTAGTGATTGACTGTGCAGTCAAGAAACAAACCCAAAGTATTAAAGATAGGGAATAGATGTTATTCGGAAGAGGGAGGTGTAGTTGATAGAAAATAGGCTTTTCTTGTTCTGCTGGTAACTATTACAGTTTGTTACTTTATGTGCTTGTTGGATTCTCTAATAGTGCAAGGGTGCAGATCTGACAGCTGATATGGAAATATGCTGCTGCACTATAGTTATGGTTTGCTGGATGAGGAGCATATATATAATGCTGGTCTTTCTCTGAATCAGCCAATGCTATGAATTGTGAGGTATGTGAAGAAAAAGCTATTCTGTGAATTACTTTCTAGCTAGACATTTGATCATGTTTGGAAGCTGTCTCCACGCTTAGAATAAAACCAGTTTCAGATTTATACGCGCATTGCTTATTGTGATATACTTACTGTGATCACTTTACCATGGGTGTCAATCCTCCAGAGAGATTCAAATCCCTTGTGCAGCATGAGGTTGGTGCACATCCATCAAATGGATCCTTTTGTGTGCCTGGAATACTACCTAAGACTTTGAGCTTGCAACCATCCAGCGAATAATACAGCAAAATTTGTAGCATGTTCCTAGTCCATCTTTTACTTTTTATTTTTCTAAATCAGCAGGCAGCCTTGCATAAACATTTTATGCTCCCATAACATTTCAAATCACTCAAAATGAAGCACATATGATGAAGATATAAATAAGTGTTTGGTCATAGGCAGGTGATTGGTGATGGGCTGGTCTACCCTAATGTTTAGTTTCTTTGAAAGAAAAAAGTTGTTTTGTGTAGTTTCTACTTTCCTTTTAGTTTTGGACTTTTATTACATTTACATGTTGCTACTTTTATATTTACTTCGTTTTAGATACTAATTTTAATTTTATTTGTGCAAGATTAATATATATTTAATAGTTACTAGCTAAAGTTTTGCACATCTTACACATCATTCCCATTGCTCTCTTTTATTACATCATGATGAAGTGGAAAGGGAGAAGTGAATGATTTTATTTTTTGTAAATGTTGGCATCAATCATCTTGTAGGATTCATTAAGGCATTTGGTAGAATTTAGTGTGTGATATGTACATTTTCTCAGAATTTTTCACTTTACTAACATATTTTGTGTTGTGAAAATGGAGCAGTATAGTGGAAATGAAAATAAACCAATGTAATTTCAAATCTACATGAATGAAGTTAAAAATGGAAAAAATCCCAATGGAAGAAGGACCTACAAAAATCCCAAGTCAGCAAAAGAAATGCAATATAGTGCCAAAAATTAAAAAGGAAAGGATGAATTTTAATCATGAAAGCTTGCATGCTCAAAGAACTAATGGAAAGGTAATCATAGGAATTCTCTATATGTAGGGGATTTTATTATGTCAATGATAATAAGAAAATAGATGGTGAAAATCTCAAAATAATGATATGTATCCTTTGTTACAACATTCTAGTGATTGTAATTAATCCAAAAACTCAAACAAAAAGGTCTAAATCTTATTATAAAACCAAAGGCTTATACATTGAGAAAACATGTGGATGCAAAACATTTCATTATTGCCAAAAATTTTGAAGAAGAGGTGAACAGTCTAATGAAAGGATGTCTAAAAATGTAGCTTGCATTAAAAAAGGCAAATGTGTCTAGTTCTTCCATATCAATTTTTTTGGGTGTAAAAGTTCCTTTCAAAAAAAATGATGTGTAGCAAAAGAAGTTTTAGGAAGTGCTCGGGCTTTTGATAATTTTTTTTTTAAATCCTCTACAATTAATGAAAAGCATATGGTGGAAATGTTTAGTTTTGCATTTTGTGTCCTACGTTGGTGTTTCCATGAAGGAAGTATTTGTCACAACAATTTTTGCCTAACTTGGTGGAAGAAACTCAACAAATGTACATGTTACGAGTTTTAGCATAATGTTATTATGTAACTTCTAGTTTTAATTTTTGGTTGTCTAAAGCAACTCATAACATTTTTGCATGAGTTATTAATTTCTTGTGGGCTAATTCACTAGAAGAAATTCTTATATTTATCACTCCATTTATGACTGATTTTGTAGTCATATTGGACATTATATAACTAAGGGGCCTTAAGTCATATTGAACAAATTATTTAGGACAAGACGTTATTGAATATTTGACATGTATTTTTCATCTTATAGTCATTTGTCAAGTTATATAGGTAAGTAAGTAGGTAGGTGGACAAGTGTGTAGGTAGATAGGTAGGTGGTCAACATTACCCATATCATTATACATTAGTCATTTTGGTTCAATTTTTCAATGGATTCTTCATATTCCAATCATTTCATAATCATTTGAAATTATTATGTCAATATTATCCATGTCATTGCACAATAATCAATCTTCAATTATACATGAAATATCATGTTGTTCAAAATATAATCATTTGATAGTCACATTAAAAAGCCATGTCATTATTGTCCATGTCCTTTTAAAGAATAGCCATTTTATAATCATATAAGCAATAACTAGAAGTCCACATCATTCAATCCTTTGTCATGGATGTCCTATGGATGAAAACAATTTTGAACTAATGATACATTATGACCTATGCAATATTATCATCCATCAATGACAAAAATAACCCATTTATAACTAGTTATTTTTCCACATAGGATTTAAAAAGTTATATTGTATGAATATAGTCATTCATAGAATCATTGAGGACTTTTAATCATTGTTTTTGTGGTTGGAAAAGGCATGACTCCTTCTAGTGATTGGATTGGATTTCCCCCACAAGATTTTTGCGGCCTTTGTGAGTCACATAGGTTAATTACTATTCATAGGTCTAGCCACTTGTGTAGGGTAAAAGCATCTCCATAGTTGTCTTCTTGTTCTTACTCATTGTTCTTGTGTAGGAAGAGATTTTGTCATTTTCTTGTTCCTTGCTTGTGTCTCTTTTTCTATTTTGGCACATGTTAGATTTAAGGTTTGTTGTAGTTCTAGAATTATTGCTACTTCTCCCTAGAACCGTTCCAGGTCCAATTCTTCACACACGAGGTAGTGTTCAATTTCCATTAGAATTTTTCTGGGTTTAATTCTTCACAAAATTCAAATTCCAATTCTAGTTCTAAGAATCACAAACACAGTTTTAGTCCAGTTCTGGGTTCCACTTGGGTACATTTGATTTTTATTTTTTTGGGGTAATAGTAGTTCTAAAAGCTTTTTGTGAGGCTTCATTAATTAGTGTGTATATCCATGGCAAGCCTAGCCATTTCACTGTCATCAAAGTATCAACAGGTATCATAGCAGGATTCCAATATTGTGATGACTTGTATGAATCGTCATGACGTATCTCCGCCCCCTGATCTAATGATTCCCATTGCATCTATTTTGCCCCATCTAACATCTTCAGTTACACTTAGTTCGTCCACACATTCCACACCTTTTTTACTTCATCAACTAAAGGCCATTCCTTAATCATCTATACTTACACCAAGGGCTCGTCAATCCCATTAACAATGTCCACATGTTCCTTGTCCCAGTTGTGATCACTTATACATAGCAGGAGGAGTAGGTTTAACACATCACCGAACATCATGCATTGCACACAAGCAATCATCAACTTTTGGGGTGTCAATGCCTTCAACATTACTGTCTTCTCTTCCTTTGACTTGGACATGGATTGCATCATTAAATATCATCAATGTTTTCCATTTTGGTTTAACACATCCCTGCTCATATCATCACATTCCATATGTTTTCTATGTCGAGGTTTAGTGTGCTTTGTGCATCCCTTTAGCTTAGTTGGTCGTCAACCCATCCAACATAACAACTTGGCATGCATTTTTGTTTTTCCATTCTTGGTGTCTATCATTTTTACCATGGGGTGGTGAAAAAGGCCACCAAGATATGCATGCCCACTTGTGTCAGTACATGGTAAGGGATTGGGAAATATTACAAGAGGAGCACACAATTAGATTACAAGCATTGGCTTCCCAAATATCTTCAAAAATGGCACCAAATCCTATTCCACTTCCATCAACACGATTGTGTCACACACGGGCATTTGCTCATGTAGGGGAATATGTTTGAACAATGTGTGCATTGGCCCCCAACACTCTTGTAGCCCCATCAATTAAAACCATTGCGACCCTTTGCCATCTTCATCCATTGGCTGAAGCTGACCTCCCCCCTTTTGTCAATGATTTTCATCCAAAGACGAATCTTGTTTTGGATAGAAAGGCATTTATTTTTACTTTGACACCTTTTCCACATCTTTCATCCGGTGGTCCCTCAAGTATGGTGTATGAACTTTTGTGGGATTACTTTGACCCTAATGATTCTACTAATGGCTTTGATCTTTATTTAAAAATATGTGGGCACATCGTTCATGGTCATGTTCCTCCATCAATATCACACCTACTTGTTGCATCATGATTATTAACTTTGGAAAAACAAGTCGGAGGTGTTCAATCCATCACAATTGGAAAGGTGATTTATCAATTAATCACCCACACACTAACTATTCAATTCAAGGATATGTTTGCAAAACATTTTAGTCCACACCAGTTTAAGGTGGCAATGTTGGGTGGGTGTGAAACAATGGTTTATGGGGTTAAAGCTATGTTGGATCTACATCTGAAATAGGTGGTATTATAGGTGGATGTTTTGAACGTTTTTAATTCACTAGCTCAAACAACCATTTTTCAAGATTTGCAATCTTCTATCAGCACCTTGGATTAGTTTTTCCCATTTGTTTGTTGGTTTTACACATGCCCATCTGCATTATATTTTTCAAAAGCTTCTAAACACGGGATTTCATTGTCATTTCATCTGAGTTTGGTACACAATAAAGGGATCCCTTGGGAGGAATGTTGTTTACACTAGCTCATTTTCACGTTTTTTTGTCCTATTGCAACAACCCACCCTATTTGTGTTTTTCCTTCATTGGCAAATGATACTCACAATTGGTTTCACTTCAAATGTGTTACCTTTTTTGTGATTACAAGAGGAATTTGGAGCATTAGGACTTTTTGTGCAGCTAACAAAGTGTGTAGCCTAGTCTTCACAAAGGTTAAACCAATCTGTATCACTTCCTCCAGGTGTTTTTACACTTGAGTTTGGTTTTCATATTCTATATGCTTTAATGGGTTTTTTGCCATTTTTGGAGTCCTTTGTATCAAAAGTGCTCCAAGAGGATTTTAACACAATCTTTAACCTTCCTATGCTCGTAGATCTTCAAGCAGCTTTTGTGATGCTTTCACTTTGTTATGCCCAACAGCCAAGTTATTTACAACATACTATATTTCCACCACCATGTATCTTGCAGCATTATACCGAGTTTGATACTCGTACCATAGCTATGTTATAAAAGCTATTAGGGTTAAGTTTTTTTGGCACCACAATGGGCCACTTGGCTCGTCATCACTCTTCTTGTTCTTTAGGGGGGCTAGGCCTTCTCTTAGTGGTCTGACACATTGCCTTCGCCTTTTTAAGATGTTGGGCTTTGATTGTTCCTACATTAGTATCTTGTTTCCAACATGATGATCACCCTACTCTTCTTGATGTGGTGGCACATGTAAGGACTAGTATCTATCCTTTTTAGGTCACACTACGAGATACCCGTGTGTTGTTACCTAAGGTCTTCTAATCACATGTTTTACCTTTCAAAAGTCTAGTAGTGCAATCCTATCTTCAAATGCATTTTTTTTTTATGGACCAATTACACAAACAAGAATTTACTTTACATCTAACAAATGTTCCTTTGAATATCTCACAAGCACATCTTTGCTCTTGTGCAAGTCCAACAATAGGGGCTTGGTTATTAGTTCATCTTAACACCCCTTCATTCCATTTATCTTCTGCCCATTTTCTTATAGCACTTTGTATTCATCTTAGTATACCACATCCTACAATTGCACATTTTTCAAGGTGCCAGTGTGATCATACCATCAATGATTTGGGTATCCATTTGCTAGACTGCCCATGTGGGAGTGAGTGCACTACAACCCATGATATGCTTCAAGATATCATTGCAATTATCACATCAGATAGTGGAGCCCACATATAGAAAAAGGTTTTTCACCTTTTCCTTCACCACACACAAAAATGAATGGATATTTTCATCAGCAGAAATAGTTTTTGAACCTTGGTGGACATTTTCATTGTCGATCCAATTCATCCAAATTTGGTGTAAGTGTGCTTCAATGACGACAATGCATGCAGTGATAGTTGTTGCTCAAAACAAGGTACAATCCTAAATAGAGTGAACATTAAGAGATGCTTTCATTCCCCTTGTCATAAAGACCTATAGTTGTTTTCATCTTCATTTTGATTTCTTTCTAACTTCTTGTTTACATGCATGTTTAGTTTGCCATCAACAGACCTCCTTGGTACCTTTGATGCTTATATTTCATTATAGGCAATGAATGTCAATAGCCTTACATCGTGTGCAAGCCATGGCGATTCTTTAGTGGGTTGCCATGTTTAGTCATAGTTCCTCATCTCTTCCACACATATCAGCTAATGCACCTCCATCACTAATTGATTTGTGGCAAAAAATGCCCTTTTAATGTTACGTGTTTCATGTCATTACCTTATTTTGATGGTTTTGGTTTTCCTTTCATGTGTTTACATTTGCTTCAACATGCCTTGTATTTTTTGTGGATGGATTTCCATCCTTGTTTATATATATATACAAGGTTCCTCCTATTAAAACTATAGGATAATCATTGGCAAAAAACCTAACTTATTGGATCAATATGATTTGAAGGAAAAAATCAATACATAATTGTAAGATGCATGGTCATGTTTAGATGCAATGATAGGATATCTGAAATCTATTGTGAATTGTGGAGCTTTGGGGTTGGAGAAAAGTGTGCAAAGGACATTTTTTTGGCATGTTTTTTTCAAGGCTTGCTAGTATTCCATAACAAATGACAAAGCTTGCAAAAGATTCAAGTATGTGTTTATAAAGTTTGAATAAGCATATTTGTAAAAATGTATCACTTGGTTAAAAGAATTTGGCAAGGGCAAACATGAACGGAATAAAGTTTGTGAGGATTTAAACATTTGTCCCAAGAAATTGAACATTCATGTAGAAACAAGGTTGTCTTACAAACCTTAAATTATTCCTTTATTCAAACTTTTGATTGTTTCATTTCATTTTTTTCTACATTATTAAAAGTAACATTTTAGTTTTTTCATCTTTTGCAAGTATTCTAGCAAAATAATCAAGTTTGAAAAAGCTCTACAATTTTAGAAGGTTATTAATCTATGTTATAGTAGACAAACTATAATGAGAGTGGTTGGTTGTGTGCCATTTCATCTAACTTGGCATACTTCTGAAATAATTATAATGTGTCTTCTTTTATTGTCATTATTTCTATGTTGAACCAATATTGTGAACATTCATTATTTAACGATGCCTTGCCTATTGTTATAATCATGAGTTTGAAGTTAAGGGAAAAAGCTAAAAATCCATTTATTATACATAATGTCATACTGAATAATGATCCTAAGGTTGTTCAAGAGTTATTATTACTTGCATTTAAAAAAGTAGTGTGTGATGTCATGGATTCTTTCCTTTTATTCCTAAGGATATATGAAGAAAGAAAAGTCCATAACATGTTGTGTTTGATGTTGAACTCTAAACATAAAAGCTTTTTTCTTTCATTGCTTATGAACAAGGTAAAACTATTGTTGAAGAGTATGATGAAAGGACTTTGTTACCAATGTTGTTGAAATGTCATTAAGTATTACATCCTTTGCCATAATCAAATTCTTTAGGAATTGATGAGGATACAAGTTTGGATATTTTTGAAATGACAATAGAAGCAAGTGAACTAACAAAAGAGCTTGTCAATAGGGTATTGTTGATGTTCAAGCAATACCAAGTGGAAAGGGACATTAAAGTCTTCAACAATGGTGACAGAAACATGAAGCAATGTTTCCCATTGTTGGATTTCTTACTTGCTAAATTTTAAGCATTATGGGATCATAAATTAAAACATAAAATATTTTTTCTTTAGCTATGATATTTGCAAATTTAAGATGCCACTTGCAAATGAACAATTTAGAGAAATTGATATTTGTGAACAAGAACTAGCCTAATGATTTTAGGGTTGGTTGTGCTTTTTCATCTAAATTGATGGAGTTGATTGAAATGGATATTGATGTAGAAGAAAACTTTGAAAAGTGCCTTTGAACAAGACGAGATTTTTGAAATATGATGAAAACAACAATATTTCATTTTCATCAATTTTTATTAAACCCTTTCATTTGTTTTTGTTTTTGGGGGGCTTTAGTTTGTTTTTGGGTCTAATTTAGTTTATTAAAAAATTAATAATTGATTTGAGATAATTGCTTAAAATAACTATGCATTATTAAGTTTGTGAGAACCACCTATTTGAGAACCAACTTAAGAATGAAAAAAAATCAAAAGTTGAAACCCTAGCCAGTTTTCTAGAATATGATTTTTTATTAAAAAAAACAGGCTAGTTCTTTAAATTTTCTTTAAGGACTGAAAATGGTGTTTCTCCAAAAATGGGCGAAGCACCCAACACTAGCATACACTTGCAACAACCAGAAATTAGCTTTGAACATTAATACTAGAACCAGGATGGTATGAAAAAAATTTAAATGATTCGATACTAGTACCAACTAGCATGTTAAAAATTGATACCTACCCAACATTGGTTATTGAGTTTTGACCTAATTATCAATCTGGTTATTAATAATCTACCCATCGATTATTGCTTTTTTTAATAACCGATAAATAACCTAAGTACATGGTACTGAATTTTCAAAATTATTAAAAAAAAGGAAAAGATATATATATTATTCTTACTTTTTTAGAAAACCCTATAAACCAATGGGTATCAACCAGGTATTTGAAACCCTCCCCTTATGCATAACCTATGGCTATTACCCAAAAACATTGAAAACATAACTGACATTCAATTTCTTTGATATTGATAACTCAACTGACACCCAATTTTTTAAAAAGTAACCTACATGGTGATTATGAAAAAAATCAATAACTGGCCAACACTGGTTCAAACCAGGAAATGTTCCATGAAGTTCTCAAAAAATGAACTCACATTGTTTACAAATTTCATACTAGGAGAACCTGGTGAACATTCCTCAAAAAATGGAACCAAATCCTCCCATACAGGCAGGAGCCAACAAACTATGCATAGATCAGGTGCAACAGAAGCATATGCTAAAGCCCATAGTCTGCATTAACTTATAAGTATCACAACTCAAACTTGAGGATATGGACAAAGTTGGAAACAATTCCCAATCTTTCTTAGAAATGTGGAAGCATGCAAAGTGCTTCAAGAGAAGTGCTTCTTTTCCCATTCTCAACAAGAAGCTGAAATGGTCACGTTAGTCAGTGCTTTTATTTTTTGAGGGGCAAATTTTCACTTTTTTAACCTGAAAAATATGATTTTGACACATACAATAGATTTTCATAAAAATTGGCCTTATGTCGCCAGATTTTTACAAAAGGTTCCAACAGTTAGCCAAAATATAAAAACATTCTTAAACTTTTCTACTTTCACATCTGGTCTATAGCCAAATTTGGCTAAATCTTCTTATGGATGATTACCAGCTTGGCTACATCACAAAATTGAAATAAAAAACCCCTGGTAGGTGGTGACTAAATCAGTTTGATTGAGTACTTTAGTTGGCAACAATTTCCAGTAAAGGGTTTGTTCTAGCAAATCAAAATGACATGAAAGCAAAGAAAGAAGCATGATATTTGTCCCATGAACAATTGTGCACCTTGGGTCAACTGGCACCCATGTTGGTAGCATGGTAAAAATCCCAAAATTCATTTAAATTATTTCTAAAAATTACAAATATTGCATGCCTGGCCTAAATCAAGGTCTCTGAGCTCAATTCTAACATTTTTTGAGCATAATATGGCCACTATGAGGCCTCACTAAAAAAAAAAAAAAAAGGGGGATGGCACCAACGTGGGTGCTGGTTCAATGTGGCCCAATTGTGCACCAAAAACTGCACAGACCACACACCCAAGGCATCACTGATTGATTGTCTCCAATAAATGGGAAAACTAAGAAAAGATGACAAAATGACAAAAAAAACATGGAAGAGTGAAACCTAGTACTTATGAAAGCATGTTACTCTTTTAAAATTTCTCAAAGGCAGAGGAATCCCATTCAGAGTCCACCTGCCAACACACACTTCTCCAAGCTCTCAAATTTCAATACCAACAACTGAATCCCAGCAATCTATTTCCAGGTATGAAATAAGGGAGAGATGGGTTCTTTTGCCATGTTGGGTTGTGTGTTTGATGGCCACATTCTTTTGGAAAACTGGGAAGTTCCTTCTGTTCCCTCATTCTTCTTTGGACTGCCTCCTTATTCTAGCCCTTATTCCAGTAGGTAACTTTGTCCTGTCTCTCTGCTTTTGGTGCCAGTTAGCACACACATGTCTAAACCCTAAATCCCCTAACCCCATCCAATGGACATGGACATCCCAAGTCAGCATGTCATATGGAACCAATTCCACATAGCACAAAAATGGTTTTAAAAAAATTAGATTTCTGCTTGTTAGGTAGCTTACTTCACAAAAAGCCATTTTTGGCTTATCAGGCGCTAGAGGGCTAAGAAAGCCATATGTAAGCTACTTTAATGTCAAACATTTTGAATGGAGTTTTAATACCCAATCTCTAGTCAAGGAGCTTGCATTCAATTAATTATATTTTTTTGGCCTTTGATTTGTTCCTTTGTGTAATCTTTCCATCTCTTTCTCTTTGGTATGTATCTTTTACTTTTCTTGACTTGGGATCAAATTTGGTAAGGGTAGGAATCAGGACAAGATATTTACAAGGTTCAAAAGCAACCTAAACAATTGTTTGGGGTTCTTACTATGGTACCATCATAGTGTAGGTGGTGGTTCACCCAAGTCTTGTCACCTACTTTTTCCACTTTATGAATAATGTACTAGCTACTTAGATCTGACATCAATTAATTTTAAAGGAAAAAAAATTCAACAGTTTTGATAAATTGTTAATACCCATTAAGATATAAATAACAAATAAAATATATGTTTTGATAAGTTTTAATTATTATTGTTGGAATGTTGGGAAAATATATATATTAAATCCTTGGCACTCAAGTGCCGAAATCTTGGTAGCCAATACCATATTCAAATGCCTTCAAACTTGAAATCTTAAATATGCGAAACTGAAGGTACCTTGGCCATCTCAAAAGGGCTCTCATTTTGTGCTCTTCTCTATAATAGGTGCTAGTCATAGCTGACTATTTTAGGAAAGTTGTTTAATTCTATCTTATTTTGTATTAAAAATAATGTGCTGGGAATGGTAGTCCCACCTATAAAGCACCAACTCCCTTATAATAATCCTATCAAATTTTGCCTAGTGTATATGGAGGACACCTTATAATATGGAAGCAACCCCCATGTAGCCTAAGCTGTCCAGGGCACTCACATGTTTTGTCAGGTCCCAGACATGATGTTATCCTAATATGTTTAGACCAGTGTTGGGCGGTTCTCACGTTTTTGTGAGAACTGGCCAGTTCCGGTTTTTGCATCATGTTATGAGAACCTGATCAATTCTTTAATATGTATTTTTCTTACTAGTGAGAACTGACCAGGTTATCAAGATTCTAAAACTTGATCTTCTTTTTTTAATTTTATGTTGGAGGCCAAACATGATTTTTCATAAACAACATTTCCATCGTCTTCCATTAAGTTGTCAAAAGTTGCAAAATCTATTTTCATCCCTAAATTTTAGACTCATGAATATGACATAATTCAATGCATCACTTAATAACCAATGACCCTTATAGTGGTTCAAACTACAAGCAGACACAATAGGGTCAAGAGAATCAACAATAATTATACAAATGTGCCATGTCAAAGGAGATGCTACTCTTGCACTCATTCTTACAAAATTCTACATGTTGTAACACGGTATAATTGCTTCATTTAATTACAAAGCTTCTTAAAAAAAGATATCTTTGCTAGCAAATTTGCAAAAGTAAAAGAAAGTGTTAAAATATGCATACTAAGAATGAAAAAAAGTTAGTATAGGCAAAGTAAGAATTGAAAAAGAAATGTGAACACAAAAAAAATCTAAAAAATTAGAAATTACCTTATTTTCACTAGAGTGTTCAATTTCCTTGGGGGAAGATTTGAAGTCACACATGCATTTTCCCATTCTTGTTTACCCTTTCCAAATTTTTTAAATCCATGTTATGCATTTTTACAAATCTCCTTGGGTAGCTTTGATTGACACATATCATAAGTCTACAAACTCTTTCCTCTATTGTAACATATTAGCGAGCTTTAGAAAATGCATGACCAAAACAACTACCCTAAAAGTTTTCCTCCAACCCCAACATATCACAACTTACAATTGATTTTAGGGTTGTAGTCATAATGTTTAAATTGGATCCTTCATCTTTCACATAAGTAATCATTTTTCTTTTCAATGCATAATTGTCCAATAATTCTATCAAATTTTAGGCCAAGGTCTGTCCATTAATATTTGTTGGCTTAAAAAGGCCAAGGGTAATATGCTTTGGCTGCCAATCAACACCTAAAAAATTGATTACCAATGCAAAAACTTCATGTCCGACTTTTGACATCCACAAATCAAAACTTGATGTTATAAAATGACATTCTACTAAAGATGGTAAAACATATAATTGTTTAGTTTTTTCCACTAATTTGGGTTGTAATTCATGAGAAAATTGTTTTCTAGAGGGGAAAACAATTCTTGGACATAAATGCATATTATATCTCTTCAACCAATTATTCTCCACAAATTATAAAGGAAGATGGTTTTTGACAACTAAAAGACTCAAATCTTCCAAAAAATATTTTTACTACACATCTTCTTTCTTGAAAGGTTCTCTTGCAAAAAAAAAACTAGATATGGAGTTAAAAGAAATATTTGATCTCTTTTTGGAAGGTTGTTTTTCCTCTTCCCTCAAAAGAAAATTCACTTCTCTTTCAAATTTTTTTAAAACATTGGAATGATCTACATTAACATGTTTCCTCAATGTAGTTATACCATTAGTTGTGTTATATATGGTTATTCCTTTCCTAACTTGAATTTTTGGATTTAAATTCAATATTGGATTAATGTGACAAATAATACAATGCATAGTTTGAGGAGCTATTACATTGACTTCTTTGTTATCATTAACATAATAAAATGCCCAACATAATGCATTTCTACTATTCCCTTTCCAAAATGATCTTTGAACATGTAACTTTTTAAAATTCTCTTTCATTTTCTCTTCATTCATTCTTAGATTCCTATTTCCTTCTGTTTGAAAACTTTCATTTTCTTCCAAACTTTCATTTTCTTGAAGTTCCAACAAAAGTTCATCTTCCATCCTTACTTCATTCATTAATATATCACATGTATTTTCATTTTCAGAAAATTGTTCCATGTTTAATTTCAAATAAAAAATTATTACCCTGATGAGTGGTGAAAAAATTAAACAACTCTATGATTTATCAAACACCAAACACTAAATAATTCTATAATGTATAAAAAACCAAAACTTACATTTATAATAAAAAACCACAAACTACCATTTACAAACAATTACAAAACATAATCTACTTTCTAAGCATTCACAAAAAGAAAATAAGGTGGAAGAAGTATGGGGTTTATAAGGTAGATTTTTTTTAAAAAATGAGGTTTATTATGAAGTTAAAAAAATCTTGCAAAAATAAACAACAAAAAAAATGAATTAAAAAATTATCACATTAACAAGAAACAACCCAAAATGAGTGGAAAAAATTTCGAAAACCAAAAAAATGGAGAACGATGAAGAAAGAAAGAAGGAAAAACAATGCACCTCTCATGTGTGAGCTCCAATATCCAATCTCTGACCTGCACACGACAAGGAGGGGAGGGGAGTACATACTTATGAAAGAAACAAGAACATAAAAAAAAAAAAAAAAAAACAACTTGATGGGCTAATAGGTATTTGAAACATGTGAGAAAAAAAACATGCGAAAAAAGCAATGCGCAATAAGAATAGTGCATGAGTAGTAATGTGTGAAAAGAACAATGTGTAAGAAAAACAACGTTCAAAACAACAACACGTGAGGTAATAATGCGTGTAAAGAGCTGTAGCAACACAAAATAAATTTGTAGTAGTGCGAAAAGATTAGCAATAATGCGAGAAGACTAAAAGGAAGGTTAGAAGAATTAAATCAACACTAGAAGAACATGCCAATGCTAGAAAAGCAATGTGCAATGTGCAATCCATAAACAAGAACAAGAACAAGAACAATGCCAAGCCAACAAAAAAAAAAAAAAACTAATAAGAGAAGAACATTGTCGCAACCCTAGCTTTGGGTTCGCAACCAAGGCAAGGGCTTGCGAAGATGTGGGCCAAAAGTGAACTTGAGAGCCACATTTCATGCTCTCGGGAGCAAAAGAATGCAAGGGAATGAACCCTCACACTCCTTAATGAGCTCCCACTTTGAGAGTTAGAGTCCAAATGGAGTCTCGAATTTTCAAAGGGCGATTGCAGGGGTCAAAACTCATTGGATTAAAAAGTTCATTATATCATTGGAAAACTCTTGGAACGTATATGTTATAACACATGATGCATGACCCATTTAGATACTTAAAACATAAGTTATGGCTAAAAGAAAGGTTGGGAGTCAAATTGTTAATTTGACTCCCAACCACTAAAAGTTGAGAATCGCTCCGATTTCCTTGTGTGCAGGTGGCGTGTTACATATCGTTGGAAAGCTCTCGATGAGGGCTACAACTTTACTTCAAACCTCACCTCAATCGGAGGTTTACACAAAAAGCTATGGGCCTCCAAAATTGCAAAAGTCCCAATTTCGAAAATTTCGAAACTCCCACTTGGGAGTCCCAGGACAAAATGTCATTTGGGTGCTGGCCCCATGGCTAGGCACAAAATATATTATTAGGGAGAAGGTGGTGGCTTTCCCCAAGATCAAGTTGTGGTGAGTCTTTTAAGTTCGTGTTTGCCCGTGACTTGTCCGTGCACCAAAAGTGTTCAAACCACTCACAAACCAACTTGTTGTTTGGTTTGTGCAGGTTTGTGTGAATAATTGATGCTTGTCACTTTTCCTAATCCTCATCCCAGACCTCCAGCACGCCCCTCTATCCCCAAAGTGCTATGAGTTAGGGAGCGTACCTCGACTCCTTACTCTTCTGCTATTTTCACCTTAGACTTACATTTCAGTTTATCAAGGAGCTTGGGAGTGCGTCAAACATTACAATTCCAAAAAAAATTCATGAAGTGAAATGAAGTTTGAGCTTGATGTTTACACAAATTTTAACCCTAAACAATGCCTTCGCCTCCTTAAGTGATAGTTGTTGTATAGGAACCCTAAACCTTAAACTAATAGATTGAGAATCGGATGGAGGTTCTTTGTGAAAACTTAGGAATTGATTTTCATGACCAATTCTTGTTCATGTGAGAATCAAAGGTTTGGTTTTCATTCTAGTTTTCACATATAACTATGTCAATTAATTCTCATTGTGAGAACCAGGTCCAGAATCGGATGACAATTCGAAAATTGCCCAACACTGGTTTAAACTTTAGATTTTAAGCCTTTCTAGAATTTTTGGTATCTACCACCCTCAGCCTAACTAGATACCAGAATACCTAAATGATTTTGGCAACAAACTATCAAATAATAATTAAATTTTGAATCTTAACTTCGACACTTGGTTTTATAATTCTAAAAATTTTAGCACGTAATGGTTATTCAAAATAATAAACAAAATTTTCTTTACAGGTTGTGGACTAGTCTAATGTGTCTAGACTGCCTCAGTGCTAAGTCTCTATGCTTGAAGGTGTGTGTTTCAAACCTGACAATTGAATTTTTTTCAATTTTATTAAAATTTTGGCACAAGTGATTAATAAATTTTCAAAATTTTGAAAAAATGAAAAAAATTTAATTTCAAGTATTACCATACCTCTTTTACTAGCACCTCAACTTTAAATTGCTCAAAAGATTTCAAGGAGCCTATGAGGTGAGGGACATGACTCATGAGTGAATTAGGCTCTCTTTCCATTAGGTTGCTATGATCACTCTTACCATATACTGTGATAATAGCATACTAATAGAAAGCTACTGAAATGGAGCCCAGTTTCTTGTTGCATGGTCATGCTCTTCCCCCTTGGAGAGCTCTACGTGGACTCGAAATTTGTAGGTAATTAATGGTAAAAACGTTGGGAACATTCATATGTAAAACCGTTTGTAAGGAACTCAGGGGAACATATTATCCCATGAAAGAGGATAAGGAGTGTCATGCTTTGATGATTCAAAAGTTGTTGATTCATAGCTCACACAACTTTGCATTTGATCAATGTTTGACCTGGACCACAGAGATCATTATGACTTGAGCTTAGATGGAACAAATGTAATGAAAAGCTCCTCTTCAGACAGAATCTATGATCCTAGCAGCATAATGGAAAGAGACCCAACGTCCGCTTAAAGTTTCAATGCATTTATGTATCTCAAGTGCATTTAAGAATTGAAATTGTTAGATAGCCAAAAATAGCGGGGTCCATATTAATTAGTGGACGGGTGCATTTCCAGCTTAGAATTCTTTCCCTCAATTGCCTTTTTTTATTGGTCCATCACAAAAAAAGTTTTGAAACTTTGGAGACTCCCCATTATAGAAGTATTTCACTCCAAACAATCAAACATCTAAGTCCCAATTTTCGCCCACCAATATAGGTTCCAAGACATTGGGCAAAGCATATGGGACAAAGTGAGGTGCTCTTGAGAACATATTGGGGAACACATTGGGAACTTGAGAACCATGTTAGGAAACCCATTGAGATCTTGAGGGAGTATATTGAGAACTTGATGGGAACACATTGGGAACAAATGGATCAAAACACCCCTCTCGACCCTCCCCAAAAGAAAAAAAAACTTGCTCTATTGGGTGTGTGCTACAATTCCGCATTGGATGAGCAGAATTTCTATTGCTAATTGTGTTCATAGCCTATTTTTAACCTAGGCTAATGACGATGGAAAAAATTGCGTGAGTTCATTTGAAAATTGACTAAGAACCCCAAAAGGAAATGAAAGAAAGAAAAGATTGTTGACAATTTGATGGACTAAGATCAATTCCAAGGGAAAGCATTTAAATGACTCAAGTAAACTATAATTTGGATGAAAATCAGGTTCCAAATAAGGTGAAATTGAATCTAGATTTACAAATATGCACAAGATACAATGCTCTCCAACACCAAGGTTTTTTTTTCCTGTTTCCCCCCCCAAATTTTGTAGTTTCAAAAGTTTGGTGATTTTTTCCAAAATTTTTCCATAATTTCCAAATCTGCAACTAACAAATTCCAAAAAAATTGTTGCCACAGTGTGAAAATTAGCCCAACAAAAAAAAAAACACTGGCAAACTGGCAATCACAATGATTAATCCATATGGTGGCATTTTAATAATCCTCCTTGTATACACCATAAGAATCTCATGTTTATGGAAGGGGGGGGGGTAAGGAAATAAGTTGCACACTATTTTCAATGTGGTAGACCCACCTACATTGGTCGGTGGATCTCCTCTATTTTGCCAAAGCTTCTTTCAGCCTGGAAAGGCTAAACAGGTGGCATCACTTTTGTCTGCACTTCCTTGCACAGAATTTTTCTATAGTATTTTCTCTAACCCTCCTGCCAGTGGAGGTCTGATGGTGACCAGGAAACATGTGAACTGCCATCATGCCCTGGGTCCTGGAAATGTTTGATGTCTTGTCCAACAAGTTGTGACTCATCTTTGGAGTCAATCTGTGGCTGCTCCGTATATTATAGTAGAAACTGAACCTGGTGTACATGTGAGGAAGGGCCACTACAACAAAAGGGTGTGTTCATGTATCTCAGGCAATTTCACTGCATTTTGAGTGAATTCATTCATTGGTCACAATGAACAAGATTTATGGGTCTTGTAATGAATTCACTAATCTAATGAACAAAGAACAAAGACTAGTGAATTGCACCCACATTTTGTAATAGTCATATAAAAAAAGCACTTCCACTGAAGCAAGTCAATTACATTTGGATTAATTCAGATTTCAAAGATACCATTCCCACACAACTGGCCAATTTTGTTAGACTGAAATCAAAGGAGTAACAAATCAGCATTTGTTAGAATCAAGTAAGCATGCACAAACCCACACATTCCAACTCCAAGAATTTTTACATTGGAGAGGGGTAAGTGATCTGACACATGATTTTGTGTGGGTTGGATAGTGGGCCCATATGAAACACTTTTCCATTGGGTTCAGTTCCCACAGTGACTAGCTCAATTTCTTTTTTATCTACTTACCTCTTGACAACCCATTAGCTAACTACTAACCATCTACATGCATCTACTTCACCCAGGATCTATTTAACCATATACATGCATCTCACTCAAGAAGATGAATGCAAATGTGCTCATTCACCCTGGCAGCATTGTAGGTGCATGACAAACTTTTTATTATTGGCAAAATTTTGTCAAGAAGAGAAAACTTTAATTTGGTAAATGAAGCAGTTTTGAAGGTTTTCAATTGCTAGAAGTGAGGAAACAATAGTAGAATTTTCCAGATTCCTGTATTTGGTTTTCAGCGTGTAGCCAAAATTATAGAAAGATTAACAATACATAATTCGTATATAGCCAGATTTGGTTCCTAGGCATGATGGCCACTTACTTTTTCTACATCTTCTTATGGATGATTGCCACTTTGACTACAAACAAAAACTCAAAAAAAATAACACTGGTGCAGGGTTCACCCTGGCAATAGGAATGGCAACTATGCCCCCACCTTCCCCAGCCCCAAAACCACTCCCATCCCATGATCAAATACCGTACTCCGTGATGAGATTCAGCAACAAACTGGCAAATGATGAATTAAATTTTAAATCTTAACTTCAGCACTTGGTTTTTTAATTCTTGAATTTTTTGGCAGGTAATCATTATATAAAATAACAAACCCATTTTTAAAAAGTTTGTGAGAGACAGCAGGCTAGTGTGTCCAGACTGTCTGAGTCTTAAATTCTTGAATTTGAAGGTTTGCAGTTGAAACCTCACAGTCGAAAATAAATTATTCAGGTTCCTAATTTTATAAAAAATTTGGCACAAGTAATAAAAAATATTTTTTTCAAAAATTCGACAAAACAAAAAATAATTTAATATATGCCAAAATCGTGCAGGTACTATGGTACTACTTACACAACTGCAAGATTCTCTCCTGAAAGGGGGGCTTAGCACCAACCAATGTCTGTTGTAACTTGCAAGTATGGTAGTGGACGAATCACTATCCTTGAGAACAAATGTGACTTGCTAGTTTGGTAGACTTACTTACATCTTGTCACAAAACAACAATTGCAGAAGATGCCTGGACTGTGTCCCCAATACCTATTTCAGATTGGATAGTGAACCTGGTTTCAAGCCAACCAAACCCAGGGTTTCTCTTCTGTCTACTATGGAGATCCAATCTACTTGGACCCATCTCCTCCTTGGGACCTCTCCCAAGGCACAATATTTTGTGTGAAGATTGGATATTGTCGGATCTCTCAAACCGAAGAAGCTTTGCACAATTTTTCCTGACTACTATGGATCACAAAAGCTTTCTTCTTAAAAGGAGTTCAATTTTATGTAAACTTGTCAAACTTTAATACACTAGTGTGGCATGTGCTCTTGGCACAAGTCTAAACATGATCATGTAATTGCTCCAAGTATGAACATGCCCCCCTACTGATAAGGCTCAATTGTGAAATTTTTATTTTAAATTTTAGATAAATTTCTTGTGAAAAAAATAATTCAAAATTCAATATCTGGCCCCCCCCCCCTAAGGTCTAAAGTTTATGAGATCATCTCCAAGAAACTTCATTCATCCATCAAGGGCTTTCTAACAGTATCAAAAGCTTGCCCTAATCTTCCTAAAGTATTTAGTTTTGATTTTATGGAATTTTCACCAACAATTTTTTAAAATACTTAACAAGGTTTGTATCATAAGTCTTAACCTAGCAATCCACCCTGGTGCACAGTTACTCAATGAAGGCTTTCAAACAGTATCAAGAGTGCCATGTAAGCAAGGTACAAACCTTGGTTCGAGAGCTTTTCAAGTGAGAAACAAAACAAAACATACAAAACAAACAAACAAACTACCTCCCACTCAATTTTGTCGATGAAAGTACTATTTTTCAATCAAGGCACCATATACTTTACAGACTTCTCTCTCTCTCTCACTTAGTGACTTAGTCAGATTTTGAGGAATTTAACAGCCATAATAGCAATAGCAATAATTACGTAGATTATTCCAGTGTAAAAAATCTGCAAAATCTGAATGCTTTGGATAACCCAGCGAATGATTAGTTACCATTATATGGTACGGAACTATATGCATGAACAGATGGTAAAATCCTAAGAGCAAATTGAGTCAAACTCCATATGTGAGCCTCAACCCATGTCTACTAAATAGAAATCATATATATTAATTCACTTGGTCTGTCTGTGACGGTGGGCCAGCACGGCCGGGCTGAGCATGGGAGAGGTTCAGGTTCGTCCACAACAAGTTCAGGCATCCAGTGGATGGATGGTGCGCCGGTGGGTGCTGAATCACTCTGGCCCAGTGTGATCCGATGGAAATCAATGTTCAGGCATCCAGTGGATGGATGGTGCGCCAGTGAGTGCTGAATCACTCTGGCCCGGTGTGATCCGATGGAAACCGGTGTTTAGTAGCAATTGGAAAAATATAAAAAATCGCTAGTTCCATTTTTTAGTTTATTGAATTTTTGAGAACCGTGAGTACGAATGGTAAGAATCACCCTTCTAAGCTAATGGTCATTGGTTCCAGTGTTGGTTCCAGTTTTTTGAAATTTTTTCCCCATAATCAAAGAATCATCAATTCCGGTTCTTTCAAAAGAAGAACCAGAGGTTTTACGAAAGAACCGATAAAAAAGCACACTGATTCTTAGACTTTCTTATTTTTCCTGAATATTTGGGAATCGTGGTTATATAACCACATCGACTGTTTGAAAATTTTAAAAAGCGACCGCTAAGTGAGTGGTGCATACCCAGAGGGCATCTTTCACTATTGCACTGCATCAGTGCCGTGCTGTGCCTGCAAGGCACGGGTTACCACTAGTTGAAAGTAAGTTATGTATGAGGTTCTGTGAGCCCCTGTTATTTTCAGTTGTCTTGCATCCAGCCTCTCGTCCATCACCCATGCCCTGGTTTGTCCCTCATCCACCTACTTTCTGTTGTAGGGGAGGTTCCTGTACAAGTGGGTTCTCCTGAGAATTGCCCATCATGATATTCCAAACAAAATAAACTGGACCCCACTAAGTTAGACTCAATCCAAAACACTGGAGCTTTTTAGAAGCATTTCTGGTGTGAGGCATTGCACAAAAGTCCCATCCTTCAATCAAAGTTGGTATGTTATGTCCCCCACAATGTCAAGTTTTAATTCAATCTTTAGAAATTCCAACATGCCCCCAAATATGGGTGTAAACTACTCTTTCATAATTTATCTGATGATTTGTATAGAAATGTTGTAGTGGGATAACTTTATATCACAAAATTCAGTGAATCTTGTACCAGTCCAAAAAAAGAAGTGTTGCATAGATGCAAAATTTTGCACCAAAAAAAAAAGGTTGAGTAGAAACAAAATTTGTCTTTTTTGAAAGTCATAACTGCAATTATTATGAATGCTTTTAGTAGGAAAGAAAGGATGAACAATTTTAGCACCTTTGATGGCTCTATCACTAATTTCCAGCAAAAAGAATTTCATGTTTTCACCACTATGAGCAAACACCCTTGAAGCTCCACCAACCTACGACCCAAGCTCCACTAAACTTTGACAGGTCTACTATCACCAACCACCACCCCAAGCTCCAGGCCCCAGCAGCATACTTCACATCATTCAAAGCCACTATTAGTGATCACGAGTTCATTGTAGCTCGAAATTGAACTTGACATAACTAACTTTACAAAAGGTGCCTTTTGTAAACAAGAAGATTTTACAAGTGCCTTGATTACTCAGAAAACCCACAATTCCCCAGTGACAGAATTCCCATGTAATGTGACAGGAAAAACACCTGTTATGCAAGTTCAGGGTGGGCAGTAACTTTGCTGATCTCTTTCGGCCCTTCACCTCTCTGCTACACACAAAGATCTCAAAACTTTCATGAACCAGAGAGGAAAATTTTTCTTCATGGTTTAAGAATCACCCTTTCGTTTTGATAGCTGCTGTCAATGATCTCTAAATCTATGAAGGATGGTGGGAGCCATATGGGTAATCTATTTACACTTTGAAAGAACCAGTGTATGTGCTCCCTGCTGCTACTTCAGCCCAACATATTAGACACCCCCCGGCAAAAGTTTTTGAAAACAGGTCTGTGACTGGTTCAAGACAAATGACAAGCTACCCACTCCCCTCCCAGAAACCCCACATGGTTTCCACTCCCATTCAAAATAGAATTGACAGTACTCAGGACAAGAACAAGAATCAGGGGTGTAATCTCACCAGCATTTGGCTTCGTCAGGACATCTATTGGCCTTTGAGCTGCCAGCCACCTTGCACCTGTCTGGTGGTGGCAGACTTCTGCTGAAGATAGCTGCATTTTCAAGAGGACCTGAACCTCTACACACAAGGACAGTGTCCAATTTTCAGAGGAAAAGCAGGATCTGCTGGTGATTCTAACAAAGTTCTTAGGGTTACTGTACACATCTTGAAGTAGTAACATAAGCAAATCAACCCCCAGAGGACTTTAACATCCATTCCTTTACAACTGGGAGCTTCCCTGACCTTCTGCCTTCAACCCTTTCACCTCCCTCATTTCTTGCATCGCCCTCAATTCAACAACTGTGTCCGAAAGATCCTGCACTTTCTGTTTGAGCTGTTTCACATATTCAACTGCTTCATCCAGCATATCTGATGTGTTGGTTTGCTTGTCCATATTGGGGACCAAGTCTTGCAACCTCTTCATGCGCTCAGTAATCTTTGTTCGGCGTATACGCTCAGCAATGCTACGGGGATGAGTGGCACATCCACGCTTTGCTCGAGCTCGGCATGGCACTGAGATGTCAGCTAGGTCATCAAATCCTGGACTGGACGGCCTGTTCATGGTTGCAGGAAGACTTGAATGCCTAATCAAGGTGCCTGGCTCCCCAAGACCCCTGAGCGAGCCTTCCCCGGACACACCTGTGTCATTCATGGTGTCACTCAGGACTCCACAAAGTCGCTTGCCTGCAATAAGATCCACTGGACAACCAAAGAAAGGGCACTGTGCTCAATTATCTGCAGAGCAGAAGAAATATCGCAACTCATACAAGCAAAACATTATGATCAAAAGAGAGTTTACATTAACAGAAACCCATCTTGTCATCTAGAAGGTTATCTGTGACATTGTTGCCCAGAAGATTCAGGAGACTCATCTAGGTTTAACTGCTGAGCTGCTGCAATGGAATTGTGAAATTGTAGAGCCAGACCGCAATATGAAAGAAGATGAAACAGTCAAATTCTGTACCTGAACTTGGCAGGGAGTTCCACAGTCTTCCTGAAGATGTATCATTGAGGAAGAAAGAGTCATCTGTTGAGTACATTGAGGCTTTGCCACTTGCACGGTCAGCACCAGTCTCCTCAGATGTTCCACCAGATAAACTCTCATCAGGGGATGTCATGCCTGGAATTTGTGGACTAGGACCTGTCTCATCAATGCTATCTTTCAAATCTGCAAGCCAGTCTGCAGGTAAACTGCTCTGACGAAAAAGGTTTACTTTGGGAGGTCGAGGCTTCTTCCCCAACCTTTTAGCTGCAGGACAGAGAAAACACTCCAAATCACAAATCCATTCTTTCTTTGAGTGACCCAAAAGAGCTTGAGAAAAATTCTGGAGTCCAGCTCTTTGATCATCAAATCATTTTTTTTCCAAGGGCACAGAGAAAGTATGTACCAGGCATTGACTCTTGCTTCACACCCAACATGGAGGTAGTAGTAACAAGGGAAGATTGCTTCTTGGGTTCCATCATTGGAGGTGAAAGAAACTGGCTGTACTGGTGTGAGGAGGATGTTGAGACACCACCCAAGAGCTTGTCTGTCTCCATGGGCTGAGGATCACCCTCTGTGATGGGAGTCAGATTGTTGTTGCCTGAGAAGAATGAATGAGACATAAGGCTGCTTGATTCATGATTGTGGCCATCATGATTCCTGTTGGTGCCATGGTCAGAATTATTTTTGTTCCCCGGCAGCAGGAGTACCGCTGGACTTGAGACCTGCTGGGAGGAGAAAGCAACCTCATCTGCCAAATTCTGTAGCAAAGAGCTTGGAGCTGAGTGATAGCGTTGTAAACAACCCCCAGAAAAGGAAGGAGAACTCAAACCACCTGACGATGTAGCAGCAGCAGCAGCATCCAAAGTTGCAGGACGAAACCTGGAATTGGTATTGCCACGAGCATTTGCTGCTGCTGCTATCTCCATGACTCGAATTTTGACTTCCAGGTCTGATTTAGTTTGCTCATCGTTGTTGCTGAACGGCCACAGACTCGGTTGCTGCTGCTGCAAAGGCATTGATCTATTGGGCACTCTTGTGGTTGTCTGCAAAAGGACATTGGGGAAGGTCTCCATTGCAGACGCGTTGTTCACTCCCCTGGCAGATGCAGCAGCAGGCTGCCTTCCAGGGCCGCTAGAAGAAGAGAATCCGAGTCCTTGATGAAGTGAGGACGAGACGTAGTGAGAAGAGAAATTGGCGCTGTTGGTGTGTATGTGCTCTGCTGCTCCTGAAGACAGCTCCATCATGCCCGCCGGTGCGGTCGTCGCTAGAGCCATGACACTTGCTAGAGTCGACTGAGCAGGGTTATGCTCGTCACTTTGCAGCATTGCGTTCAGCTCTTCGTCAACGATGCAGCAGCTCATACCTGAAGAAGAAGAAGCCGTCGAAGAAACAACCACAACAGTTCTATTCTTCTCAGCTGACAGCAAGAGTAGAATTGACAGACGAGACAACTAGATCGGTAATCCCTTCTGCAAGCCTGAAACGATCTCTATCGTTTGCAGGATTCCTCTAATGCGCTTCAACTATTTAAATACACGAGACTCTTCGAGACAGACTAGGACAATAACAAACGGAAAACTGTAATGTACTACCAGAGCGAGCGACGCATCCGGCCGGCTACCGATGCTACCTCCTGTGCCGTTACAAAGTTCTTCACCAGCACTGCATCAGTTCCGGATCTCCTAATGACATCCTTGGCTCCGTGTTGTACGGTTTGTGACGCTGAGAAAGAATTCTGCAGCGTTTCTAGTCTCCGATACTACAGTTCCGGTTGCAAGAATCCACAAGAAAATTATAGATCGTCCAAGTGCTTGCAAGCGAGCATGCGCTTCCTGGTCGCCGCAGCAGCAATCGCAAATTCGGGAAGCAGTAATTCATAGCCGTGTTAGTTACGAGGAGCAGGAGGAGCAGGTTACCTGCCATAGAGCTATGCCGTAGTAGGCTCGTCAACGTGGCCGCCGTGATCATGCGATACTCGACCAAAAGCCGTGCCGCTCGCTCACATTCTTCCTCGCATAATCACTCGCCATCGCTCTTCCTGCCAACAACCTTGTTCCTTGGCCTTCATTTTCCGCGTCTTTCGCAGCAAGAGCAAGAAGCCACGATCTACAAAAATTTCTGAGGAAAAAAAGAGAAGAAAAATTGAATCTCTATTTTCTTTTTCCCCTACAGGCAGGCTTCAAGAAAATCTCCCCTGACAACCAGCACGACTTCCCGCATACATAATAGGTGCCAACTCTCCACCAGACATGGCTATGACCAACGCCAAAAAAGCAAATCCTTACTCTCTTATTTCTTTTATATAAAAGAAAAAAAAAGAGAAAAAACTCATCTACCGTGCAAATCTACTCCAAACGAAGCTCCAATGTCTCTCCTCGCTGTTCATAGCCTTAAGAAAATCGTTAGAGAGAGGAAAACGATGGCATCATTTTCAACCTCCCGGCCCGACACTATTCTACGGCTGAAAATAAAGAAAGGCAAAAAAGGTGATGCAGGAACAAACAACAAAAGCAGAGGCTAGTACTTACCAAGCACGAATCCGGACCAAGCAAGCGCAAATCCGAACCAAGCAGAACAAGGCTGGTTTCCTCAGAAACTACGCAAGCCTGCGCTGATGTCAGAGAGCAAGTGAAAAGCGCGGCTGGGCCCCGTAGCGAGTGAATGTACCGTAGGCTTGTGCGCGTGCACCTCTCGTGCCATCCCTCCCACCGCAAGCCGCCACCAGCAGCGGCGTCGTCGTCTTCCTTGCGTCGTCGACCGCGCACGCACGGCACAACAGCGACGGTACAACGAACGTACGGCGCGGCATCTTCTCGGACGAGAACAGAACCGTTGGATCGTCTGCTTCCCGACCTCTCGGCCGTCGATTCACAGATGCCGTAGCGAAAGAAAGGCAGACAGACTATCGGGACGACTCGCAGGCTCAAGCAGTGAATTATTATTTTTCTTTAAAATTCATGTGGCGAAAATTCGCCATTTTGCTATTAAAAAAAAGAGTCCCAGGGAGTGGTCAAAGGAAATCGCCATATTTAGAGGAAAAAAATATGAAATCACCAAGATTTTTGGAGGATTTGGAAGATTTCTAGCTTCTTTCTTTTGAAATCGCCATATTTAGCTAATTACTTATGATAGTTCCCCAACATGTAATCTACTTCTCTATTTGTCTTGTAGCCAGATTTGGCTAAATCCTCTTGTGACTGATCAGCACTTTTGGAGCAACATGAGATTATAAAAAAATTTAAAACGCTGGGCTCCAGTGCATTTTTTTGGGGGCAAATTTTCGCACTGTGGCAACCAAAAAAAAACCTTGGGTGAATTATACAAAGGCTGTTTCTGAAAGGAAAAAGGAAAAAAAGGGGAAAGTTTTGCCAGTTTTAGGGGAAAAAAATCACATCTCACCATATATAGACAATGAGTCCCTATATGTCACCAAAAATTGAAAAAAGAAAACCCTGCTTGTAGCCTCCTTTTTTTATTGGCAAAATTTCGCCCAAAAGAATTTTTTTGTCCATTTTATGATATAGCCAAAGTGATGATCATCCACAGGAAGGTTTAGCCAAAATATGGCTACAAGTTAAACATGAAAGTAAAAAACTTTAAACATCCTTCTGCTTAAACCATGCATAGAAAAATCTGGCAATTTTTCTTAAAATTTGGTCAGATTCTGGCTATTGAAAAGCACAAAAAAAACTTGATTTCGGCTCTCTTAAATTTAAATTTCTCTTTATTGATATATATAGCCAGCAGAAAAAGCACAGGCTGCCAAAAAGGGAAATTAAAAATTCGAAAAAGAAGGGGCTTTGAAGGCTTTTTTGAGGCGCCAGAAGTGAAACAAAATAAACATCACCACACTCATGTATTTCGTTTTCAGTGTGTATAGCCAAAAATAAATAAAGGGATGAGTAAAGATTTGAACTTTATTTGTGATTTATAGCCAGATTTGGCTAAATCTTCCTAGGGACGGTCGCCACTTTGGCTGCAAACAAAAAAATCTTCATAAAAAAACACTGACCCGGAGTCTCAAGGGGAATGAGGGGGAACAAGAACAAAGAACCACCAGAAACTGACCCTATGAAACTACCGGGTGGGAAATTGACCACAAGGATCAAATTGAACCAAGGGAGATCAATAATTTTTTTTTAAAAAAAACAATAAATTTCAATACAATAATAGAATCAATTGAAATAAAAGAAAATGAAGGAGATCTGAGCGCGGATGACGGATGATGAGAAGTTTTCCAAAAGGACGAATAACAAACGGTAGGATGGACAGAAGATGATCCAGTGGGGGGTGGGGGCAGGGAGAGGGGGATTGGGGGCGTGACAGGAAGCACAAAGGATCTAACAGACTAGAATGACCTCCGCCACTTTTGATGGGTTCCTTCCACAAAACGACAAACAGAAAAAAACCTTTACATATTAAGGTACTATTTTTACTAGGGTAGTACTAGAAAGGACATTACCAATCAACCATATATTAAGGTTTCCTACTAGTAGGCTCAATTATGTACTGAGTACCTCCCCACCTCCTCAGTGGCTCAACAATGCTGAAGTGACTCCACATCCATGATATGAAACAAGTATCAGATGAAAACCTGCCAATCGTCGATAAAACAAAGCACCCAACATAAGGGGAGATAAAGGTACAAGTTGGAAGGACCCAAGTCTTTGGCACATGAAAAATCCTCCAAATAGGGTGAATTGTAATGGGAACGATAACAAGTCAAGTACATGAACCCTTCCATCGTCGTGAGAAGCCTATTAAATAAGAAGAGGGGAGGAACAATTAATAGAATGTCTCGTCTAAGATAACCTTCACCTACAAGAATAGCACACTTTGAAATAAAAGCTTCCCGCTCTCATTACAACACCATTGACACCCTCTATCTATAAAATGAATGTAAAATCAAAAGAAGAAGGCTTTTAGTGCCCTTTCGCTCTCCATACCATGTTAGGATATCGATGAAAAAAAAATCAAGCTTGCTTATGCAAACACCCAAAGACCTCTATAACTAGCAAGAGAATCACGTTTATTGAATATCAATTGTGATAAAAGTCATCCTTAGCCTAAATTGTGATTATCTTAACAACCCCACGAAATAGAACTATTCGCAAAACCAAATATGTTCAAATGGGGTCATCGATGATAATGTTAGTTAATGTTTGAACCCCATTTACTGAAAGCATAATGTCAACATTTTGACATGAAGATTAAAAGGGTAGGTGGCGAAAGAATGTGGGTTTGCTCACATAAAATGTGAAGTCTTGTATCTTTCGTGATAGATGCAAAGGCACCATGACTTGATGAAATCCCTTGCTTGAAAAAATGGATGAATGACTCATTGAAATATTAACATGTTTTTTCACAAGAACATCAACCACAATTCCATCTTCATGTTTTGTTTTCAATAGTTCAAATGGAGTTTTTCCTAACAAATCAACCAATACCCATTCAACTTCTAGGTTTGTATAATCTCACATCACACACAATTTCATGATCTCAAAATAGAATTGAAAAGGAAACCTTCTTTTATGTTCTACATCCTTTAATTTACTTCTTGTAAATAAATTTCCCATTTTATCATAATAACCGTAAACTTGTTGTTTGGGTTCTTGTTTGATCAAATCCAATTTAACTTTGATCTCCTCCTTATCTTCAGTTTCATACTTCAACAACATGGTTGTTTTCATGGTCTGCCAATTAATAGGAACAATAGCCATCTTTTTGAACCATTCTTTCAATTTGCCTTTCAAATTGAATCTGCCAATCTTGAATAATTTTTTTGCATTGATCCCTTTTACTTCAACTATCATCTCCACCCTTTCAACCCAATCATGGACATCTTCAAATTCCTCATCCCAAAGCAACTCATCCATACCTTTTGGGCTTGTCATCTTCAAGGAATAACTTTCCTACTATCTATTTATTGTAAAAATCAACATGATGTTCACTGTCATTTATCCATATGTTCTTTTCCAAATGTCTCCTACATAAGGTGGGGGTTTCTATTTTTCAACATCATGAAGAAAACAAATCAAAACAAAAGGTGTTAGAGTTTTTATCTGGATTTGAAGTCTCTCCTTTGTTTCCAAAATGTTTCATCATCATGCATAAACTCCTTCATAGTAGTCTTCACACACTATGACATTATGTTATTAATACTCATGATCCAAAAACATAGAAACCACTAACTTTCTTCTCTAATTGATGTTGCACCAAAATCTTTAGGTCTTATAGCAAATGTAATAATATCAAATATCTCAAAATTGGACCCCTTAGAGATCTCTAAACCTGGTCCAATCCAAGAATGTTGATGATTCCAAAACTTGTAATGCAAATAATAATGGATCTTATTTCTAGTGCAATAATTTCAATATCCTATCAAACAATTGTAGTAATTGTTACTCTTGTAATACCTAAGGATTTTTTAAAATAAATTTATCCTCTTGATTAAAATAAAGTGTAATTAGCCCTAACTGACCAACTTTAATTTAACATAGCCCCATAAGATAGAACTAGCTCTAATACCCCAAAAAAAAACATATAAAAGATGCCAAATATTCTATTCATCAACAACACAATGCTTATAGATTGAAACTTGTAAGAGTCATACAATTACAAAGATGCCTTACATCCTTGCAACTCATTATATTGTGTTCATATCTAACAAAAATTTCTTTACAAGACTACATGCATATGATGGATTTAAACACTTCAGATTTCCTCTCTTTAAAGCTATCATGATTTCGGATGAGGCCATTTGTACAAACAACACCACATACTTCATAAGGCACCTTAACATAACCATGATAATGGACAACACAAATCCTTATAATCCAACTTGGAGATGTTCATTTACTTGAACACACAAAGCAAAAGCAAGTATAAATGTTTAACTTCAATTAAGCGTTGCTATTAATCTCCAATCTTTTCTAGCTTCATTCCATCAATGACATCATCCACATTCACACCACAAAAAACAAAACAATGCCATATTAATACCTAAGTTATCACTCCTTCATAAAACTAAAGCCATCATTGAAAAAACACCCACAAATCATAGCGCATTCCTGTAAATGATAAAAAAACAAAATAATGGATAATTTTCAACGTTTAAACAATGTCATGTACATTTCACATTCACACCTTTAAAAAGCAAGACATACTTATAGGTTACATTATAACCAAGGGCTAACTAACAATCAACTACCAATTTTGATCCAAGTTACCCAAAACTATGTCTAGATTTTAGTACTAAAACTAGAATCATAATTTTTGTTTTTTAAAAACCGGACCCATGACTAGAACCCAAATTTAGAATTTCTTTTTGAAGAAGAAAACTTGGATTTGGAATGGCTTTAATTTATTTATAGAACTGGAATCAATGATTATTAATAACAGTCAAAAATTGCCCAACACTGGTCTAGACTTTGTACTTGGTTTCTCCCTATTCCAATATTATCTTGGCCCCTTTCAATACATAAAATAACCATATGACACAATTGTAAAAAAAAACAAGGCAAAAAAACCCATGAGATGTGAGTCATGAAACCCTTTCTCCCCCTTCCCCAACCCCAACTTAAAAACCTAATAAACTTTGTAGAGTTCAAAGGAGGGACCCAATTCCATTTGAGGAGTATAATTTATGTTCTAAAGGGTGTGGAAGGCACCAATTTCCAAAGGATTATACACCATTTAATTAACTTCTCATCGTAATTGCAACATCTAAAGCTGGAGACCAAGAAAGTAACAAAGAATGTGAGTTTAAAAAGTTCAAATAACAAACAACCAACTTCCATTATTTGCAAAATTCACTTCACATTTGTTACATGCTCTTGGTAGTTCATTCATTAGTTTTTGGGTAGTTGAGATTAATTCTCAAATATTTATATTTAACCATGATGGAATTAAGATTAAGGTAAATCAATGTGCTCCCTACTTTTCCTTCTTGGTTTATTATCAGTTGTAATAAATAGTTGTAAATTCGAAATTTTAAAGTAATGTTAATGTGAACATTACCAAGTTTTGAATTTTAAAAAGTTAGGTAGATATCCACATGTACATAATACTTTGGAAGAGCTTGGCTAATGCACCCCCAAACTCCTTGATAGACTCAACTACGAGTTTAAAGGTGAAAATAATGGAAGGATAAGGAATTGAGGTACACTCCTTGGCTCGCAACACTTTGGGGGTAAAGGGGCATGCTGAAGCTTTGAGATGGGGATTAGGACGAGTGACAAGTGAGTCAATTATTCACACGGACTTGCACAAACTAAACAACAAGTTGGTTAGTGTGTAGTTGAAACACTTTTGGTGCACGAACAAACCACAAGCAAACATGGACTCACAAGATTGACCACAACCCGGACTCAGGGAAAGCCACCACCTTCCCCTTTATAGTATTTTTTATGCATGGCCAAGGGGCCTGCACCCAAATGTCATTTTGTCCTAGGACTCCCAACTTGGGAGTCCAAAATTCCCGAAATTAGGACTCTCGCGATTTTTGGAAATGCATAACTTCTTGTGAAAACCTTTGATTGAGGTGAAGTCTAAAGAAAGTTGTAGCCCTCATCAAGAGTTTTCCAATGTTATGTGGCATGCCACCTGCGCGTAAGTAAATCAGGGCGATTATTTACTTTTAGTGGTTAGGAGTCAAATTGGCACTTTGACTCACGACCCTTCTTTTGGCCATAACTTCTATTTTAAGTATTTCAAATGGGTCATGCGAGCCCATTTTAGACATCTAAGTTTTAAAAGATTTCCAATGGTATAAAAAAAAATTTAATCAAATGAGTTTTGACCCTTGTAATCACCTTCTGAAATTCAGGAGTCCATAAGGATTCCAACTCCCAAAGTGGGAGCCCACTTGGGAGTGTGTGGGTTCATTCTTTCACATTCTCTTACACTCATTGGAGCATGAAATGTGACTCCTAGGTTTCATTTTTAACCGCACCTTTGTAAGCCCTTGCCTTGGTCACGAGCCCAAGGCTAGGGTTGTGACATTGGGTTACATACTCTTTTGTAAGAATTGGCTTTGGGGATCACAAAAAATAATTCTAAGGTCTCCACCCCTCTAAAACTCTCTAAGTGTAAGTAACACAATTGACTAATCTTTAACATCATCATTCAGTGTTATTCTTAGAGTTAGCTATGTGTGTTAGTTTTATTTTTTACCCTAAGGAAAAGGAAACTCTTAAGACAACAAGAAAATTGACAATTGAAAGGAAACAAAGGAGGAATTAGGGAATAACAACTTGGAAAATGGGAGGATTATAGGGATCAGAGCCACTTGTAATAGTAGATGGAGAAGATAAAATTAGTGGAAAAAATTTCAATTAGGGTTAGTTTTATTTTTTTTAGCATTCACCCAATGTTTTTGTTTTGGTTAAGGCTTTTGTTTCATTTTGAATTTATGTTCTAGTGGAACCATTGGGATTTCAGTGAGATTGACCACTAGACCAAAACTTATGGGTATCAACTTGTTAAAAAAAACTTTGGATTTTTTGTAGGTTTTTTTTTCAAAGGTTTAGGTGTTGTAACCCTAACATTGGGTTCATGACTAAGTGTGAAGTGCAAGGGCCCATGATGTTGAGAGTGTGTTTAGGTGTGAAACACACTCTCACAAATGGGGGAGAATGCAAAGGATGAAGCCCAATGACTTCCAAATGCACTCCCACTTTGGAGTTGCATTCATGTGGGAGTTATGAATGTTTTGAGCCTTGGTTGAAAAGGTAAACAAACACCAAATTGGTCCCCCAAGACACCATTAAAAAGGTCTTGAAACATAAATTTTTAAAGTGCCCTTGCATTGTTCATTTAGACTTGAGGAGTCCCAGGGAAAAGTGACATTTGGATGTAGTCCCAATGGAGAGGCGTAGAGCATATTATAGGGAAGGGAGTGGTGCCCCCTCCCAAAGGTTGCGGGCATGTAAAGCTTGTGCTTGAAGTTGTCCCTATTAAGTCCGTTGTACCATTTCCATTCAACTTACATTAACCACCCTTTTTCTTACTTGTGTAGGTTGATATCCTCTTCAACTCACACTTGTGAATTCGTCTTAGTCCCCATGTCGGAGCTTTAGCACGTCTCTTTTACCTCTAAAGTGCTACAAGCTAAGGAGCATACCCCAACTTTGTCTTTTTCCACTATTTTCACCTTCAGACTTACATCTAAGTCTTTCAAGGAGTTTAAGGGTGTGTCATTAGGTTCTCATGGTAAATGAAAAAGTAAAGTGGTTTTTAAAATGTGTGGGCTTATAATTTGAAGATAATATTTTTAATTGAAGAATTTGTCCGAAAAAAAAGAAACATTTTTTTTGTTGATGTTGTACATAATTATTAAAGTGGATTGGGATCTTTGTGAAGAGGGTATCTAGTCCACCATAATTGTCTTTAGGAAACTTTTGCACAACGTTATTTATTTCAAGTTCTCCAAGACTAGGAACAAAGAATCAAGCCTATAATGTTTTAGCATTAAAATGTTTAGGTTGTGTTGAACGCAACATAATAGTGATTGTGCCATTTAAACTTCTAATGAAGTTAAGGTTTGGCTTTGCCATAATGCCCTAGCCAAAGACCCCTCAAATAGTTTCTTATATTTATCCTTTTGATCCATTTAATCTTTTATGGTTGGCTTTGTAGATTTAAGATTGCCCTATAATAGTCGGTAGTTTTTTAATAAGTGGGCATGTGCTCTTATTAGGCCTCCTTCCTCATGGGCACCAAATGTCCCATGTCCCCTAGTTCATCATGTCGAATCAAACCTTGTCCTTCCCATTACCCATTTGTTTTATCATGTGCCACCACAAACCTAGTTTCCACCTCATCTCCCATGCAAACCATGCATCTTCCATCGATTCCCCTTCTTATTTTAATAAACCACACACCACCCACTAATTCCCTTTATTGGCCCCCAGCCCTTTATGTGAATGTGAAACCCCAATCTTGCACTTTTTCAAAGCCCCTTGATCATGCGCATGTAAGACCTTTTCCCCTTTCCATTCTACTAACCTTTTCAGTTGCACATGATTAGACCCCCCAACCTACCTTCATCTCCTCAACATGTTTGCAATTTCCCCTTAAAATCTTTTGCCCCACTTGTTGGCACCAATTTACCAATTGAGGGTTAACTCATCATTAGTGTTTTTATCAAACACCCAATTCATCTAATTCCCATGACTATCCCAATTCAATAACTTCCTTTGTTCCCACCTTGTTTACATTAGCTTAGACTTGGGTTTCATCTTTGGATGTTCTCAAGTCTTTTCATTTAGGCTTTTGTTGTCTTTGATTGTATAATTACATCCTTGTTGCTCTATGACATGACATACAAGTGGTGTTTTTTTTTCCATTGGATAAGCTTGCACAAAACCCCTATGATGTGGCAAATTGGCACTTGCTCCTTTTATTACCCTAATGGTGTTTCGCTTTGCCCCCTCATGGCAGGGTAGGGAGGCATAGGAAAATGCAAATTCATCTCAAGCATTTTCTAGCAAATAATTGGGAAAACTTGCAAAAAAAAATTTCTTTGCAAGTTTAAACTTTGGCAACAAGTTCAAGTTTAGTGCCTTTTCCCCAACATAAATGTCTTTTTTATAGTCTAGTTCTTGGACATGTAGGGGAATATTCTAAAACAACCCACACATTGGCACCATTTTCCCCTACACCCACGTCCTCTGACATCACCTAAGTTCTCATTGCATTACACCTTGATTTAGATGGCTACTTCTCATTTTTCCTAGAAAATTACAAACTAGACCAAGACCTTAAACTTTTTTTTTGATTCCTTCAAACTAACATTCCAACACATGCCCCATTTGTCAGCAAGTGGTATTTTTGGGATGGTTTTTGAACACCTTCGGGATTGTTTTCACCCAGAAGATTCAACGAATGGATTCTTTTAGTTATTTCAACTTTGTTATCATATTGTTAAAAGTCACATCCCATTTCAAATTACATGTGTCCTTGGCGCGGCCTGCTTTTTAACCATGACCAAGCCTTTAGGCAAAATTCATCCCATTGTAATGGGGGAAGCACTATATCGACTCACAAGTTGCACCTTTATGCCTTCAATTTTATGACGCCTTTGTAACAAAATTTTCCCCACACCAATTTAGAATTATAACTAAAGGTGATTGTGAAGTAATAGTCCATGGCATTAGGTGCACCTTAAACCTTTACCTCGACTAGGTTGTTATCTAACTAGAAATGGCAAACACCTTCAATTTAGTGTCAGGAGGGGTCATATTTCAAAAACTTTGTGCAATAGGTGGAAACATCATGTAACTCATCCCTTTTGTTCATGCATGTTATGCATTTGAGTCTCCCCTGTCTTACAACCATCGTAATCGTGAAGATGATGTCACAGTCATCCCTTTTGCCATGGGAACCCGCCAAGGTGACCCCTTGGGAGGGGCATTATTCAGATAAGCCCATTTTAGGGCCTTGTGTTCTACAACTAATGATTTCTTTTCTTGGCTATTTCCTTCCATTGTAGATGACACTCACATCATAGGTCCCCTTTCTATTGTATCATTCGCATATGAACATTTTCAAACTAAATTCTATGTGATAGGTCTTTTTATCCAACTTCATAAATGTGTAGGATGATTGCTTTCTAGCCTATCGCCTGACTTCAACACCCCATCCTAGTTTCCAACCCCATTAGAAGGAATTATAATTTTGGGAATTCCATTAGGCATTTCATCATTCACATCATCCTTCATCAAAGATGCCCCTATTAGAGGATGTTCGACATGTGGATCTTTTTGTTAAAATAGGTGATGTTTAGATAACTTTTGGAATTCTAACTCATTGTTTCGTGCAATGGCTTTCATATTTTTTATGATGTACACTTCTTTCTTCCACCTTCATAGAGTCTTTCATTTCTTTTAATTCCTCTTTCCTTCAAGTGTTTGGGCACTTTTTAGGTTCAAGATCCTTTAAAAACCTCAAAGGACTTTTAGCACATAAACAAGTTTCTTTCCCAATAATTTTCGGTGGCATCAAGTTCATACTGATGACCACCATCACCTTAATAACCTATTTAGGGAGTTGGGCCTTTATAACCTCAATCATAATTACTAAGTTTATAATTGATCAAAATCTCGTCCTTCTTGAAGCTTTAACATGAATCGACAATAACACCTTCCCTTTCTAGTAAAACCCCAAGGTGGCATGTGATTTCCTATCGCTCGTAGTTCACGCATGTCTTCATTTGTTTGAACAATTCATTGAACAACAAATGGTTCGACTTCAAGATTACATCTAGGAATGTCTCCATCATCATACCCTTTTTAGAATATTTTTCAATGGGATATTTGAAGCCCATCGTGCTCGAATTTTATCATGTTCTGGCCCAAGGGTAGGGTGCTTGGCTTATAATTTGACCAATCTTCCCAAGTTTTCAACTAGCTTCTTCGATTTTTCCCACAATGCTTCAAATACGACTTAGATTGCCCCATCATCAATTGCAAGTATCCCTTGATGTGTGTGCACACATTACATTGACCTTATGGGTATCCACCTCTTATGTTGTGTTCATGGCAACGATCGCATAGGAACCCATGATGTAATTTGCGAGACCCTTGCTACCATTGTGCAGGATGTTGGCTTTCACGTGGGGTGAGAACAATTACATGTGCTTCCTTCAAACACAATCAACTCTTCCCATCGACAAGTCAACATTATATTCACCAAAGATGGCATTCGCACTTTAGTCGACGTTGTTGTTGTTGATCCAACACAAGCAAATTTATTTCCCCGATCTTGTGCCACCCAAGGATTTGCTACTTTTGATGCAACTCAAGCCAAAAAATGATGTTATCGCAATTGACACCATGTTGATTAGTTCTTTCCCCTAGTAATGGAGGTATTTGAATGTCTACATAAGCAAGCAAATGTGTTTTTACACAATTGTGCCAATGCCATTTGGAGTTGGAAAGGACCAGAGGGCCTTCTTCTTTTTGTCTTGATTACTTTTTTTTTGACAAAAAAATTCAATCATATTGCAAAGGCTGCAAGCATCCTTCATCTTAAGTTGAGTGATAGCCATAAGCCTAACTACTTCCCGACTTCCATCCCTTCTGGACACATCTCCCATCTCCGCAACTGACTTATTGCAAGCATTCAATTTTTTATATGGAAAAACACGACTGACCTATTACTAGTGATCAGTTTTTGACCTAGTTAGGTTTTGACATCTAGTTTGAGCTAACTTGACATCATGTAAATTCTCCCTTTTCTTTTTTCTTATCCTGTTGTACATTTTCCTAATCTACAGTGTGTCTATCAATAAAGTTTTGCAGGGTTGCACACACTTTGGTTGGTTGCAAACCAACCACGCTTGCCCAGGTTTCTGTGTTTCAAAAGTAGATCGAACAAAAGGACCAATGGTTGAGGTGTTTAAGCCCATGTGAGAAAAAGTGTTATGACTTTGGGACTAAACTTGAATGTAAGGGAGTTGTGCTGCCTTTTCATGTACTTAACAAGTCACAATGTCTGAGATTCTTAGATTGTTATTTGAGGGCATTTCCCAAGCACAATTGTCCTTATTAGGTGTAGGAAGGCAGTTTTATAGAATCTTGTCTTTACAAGTGAAAATTATGGACTAGGTGACCAGGAAGAGCACACTTTACCTTGAGGCACTTTACCTTGAGGCTTGAATAGTCAAGGCATCTCAGCATGGATAGCCACCGACCTTAAGCAGATTATTAGACATAACCAATTGTACGGCAGTGTTGGGGTTCAGGAGTTATCAAACAAAAAAGAGCATGAGTTATGAGATTCAGCCAACCACTGGCGAAGAACATGCAAAAAGGAATTAGGAAAGTATGAAAATATCAAAAGGCAGCAACATACGTAACATAATTGGGGGAGCTCTTATCCAATGGTGTGTTTCCATGTTATTGAGAACACTCCTTCTTATTGGAATTTCTCATTCAGCATTTGTTTGCTCCTGGGTTACCCATTTTGTAAACCTTCCTACTTACCCCTTCCCTTACCTACCTAGGCAACTACTAACTACCTATGTAAGTAGGTAAGTATCATAGCTATAAAGGAAGAGAAATGTAAATCGTTACTATGTAAGTAGGCAAGGCACTTGGTGACTAGCCTACCACTAGGTAAGTAGATGAAAGTGGTTCGTTGGTACATAACTAACCACTGTACCATGGTTAGCTATGGAACTGAAATACAACAAAGAAGTTTTTCGTGTTCACACCACATCCATCCTGGTGCCTTGCTGGGTGTTGGTTCACCTGGTCGACTATGACGAATGTGGCTGAATTATGCTGCTTCATGACAGGGCATGATAGTCATTTGATTTGAAATGTTTTTGGAATCAATGAACTGTAGGTTTTGATTCCATCAAAAAAACCTTGAGGAATGGATGAATTCCTTGAAAGAATTGGCAAAGAACTGATGGTTATAAAGGTTGTTATTTGAGACTCTGGTTACCTACATACCAGAATGTGATCTGAAGACAAACCTGATGATGATGTAAAGAAGAAGTGAATCCAACTTTGCTGATTTTGCTTCTTTGTTAATTAGACTGGGAATGGAACCCAATGTGGAGACTAGACTGGATGCCAAAAACAGGGGAGGACTTTCCAGATAAAGTTTTTATTAGCAAATTTTGAAGGTGATGTGTGATTGTGCCACTTTAATTGTGGCTGCAGAAGATCCAAAAAAGTTCACATCATGGAAACAGGTTCCATCATGGAAGCAATTGTGCTCAGAAGTGGCCATGACCTTGTCCCCAATGAGCACAAAATCTAGTTTGATACACATTCAGTGATCTCATACATAGTACATATCCAAGTACCTTGTATCTCTGTCACTCACCCTCCCTTCTTTTATTTATACACCATTTATTGAAAAAGGTGTGTGCATGTGTGTCCGAGACCATTTTTTTTTTCTGTTTATAAAACTTACAAGCTATGAACAATTTTGGCAGAGATTTTGCAGCAATTGTCAGTGGTGCAAAATGTCGCATAAAGTGGTGCAGTTTGCTGTGTTTGTCTTGTCATTGTGTAATGGCTCTTCCCCCTTATGGCACAAGTTCAAAGCAGCAACAGTTGTTCTCTATTTGCAATGGAATTCTTTTGTCCTTACCAAACAAGCCCACAACAGTTGAACACAACTCACAGGAACAGGTGGTGGTGCACATTCATAATCTCACCTTCAAAATGTGAGACCAAATGAAAACCTATGTATTTTATAATGCTTCAGCCCCTTTTGTTTAGTTCAAAGTTCAAACCAGTGTTGGGCAGGTACCCACCAGTGTTTTTTTTTTCATTTTTTTCATATTAAAAATTTGGAAAAATATAACAAAAAATTAGAAAAATTAGTTGAATCTATGCTAAAAAAACAAAAAAATTCCAAACTATTCCCAATTTCTTTGTCGAAAATTAGCAAAATTTTGCCAGGAAAAAAAACACTGGTACCCACTCGAAAACTTCAGTTCTGGTTTCAGATAAGAACTGTCAATTCTGGTTACAGCTAGTAAGAACCAAACTGGGACTTTCTCTAGATGGTAAGAACCAAACTGGAACTGTCTCTGATTTTCAAAATCCAGTATCAGAATTGAAACCAATTTTTTTTCTTTTTTTTGAGAATTGGATTGAAACCAGGTTAGCAATTTGATTTATGTGTGTTACCAGAACTGAGATACATGCTTTTGAAAAAAGAAAAGAAATAGTGATTAGAATCGGGATTATCCAGAGGTTAACTTGCATTAAACCTCTGGTTCTAGTCTGGGTTAATATGAAATGGATCAGAACCAGATCTGATTTTCAAAACCAGATCCAGAATTTATGTTTTTGAATAGCCAGACTCCAAACTGGATTCTCGGTTCCATTTATGTGTAGAATCGAAACCAAGACACAGTTGTAATTGATTTTTCAAAACTGGAACCAGAGGTTCTTCATAAAAGTAAAGAACCACTCAACACTGGTTTTCAATTTCCTGATGAAGAAGCCAGGGTGATGAGCATCCCTGGGCAGATTTTGACTCGATCCACAACATTATTTCAAGGAACTCTTATAACTGTAGTCAGTAGACATAAATGTGGCAACACCCTCCAGAACCAAAAAAAAACCAATTTTCTGTGTCTTTTAGGCGAATTGTTTTCACAAAAAAATTTACAACAGAATGAATATTTTCAGAAAACTGTGTCACCTTTTGACAATATTTTCGCCCAAAAGAACTGACTGGTTCAAACCAGGAACAGTTGAACTCACTTGTCACAGTAATACCAGATGAATGATCCTCAGAATGTGAGACCAAATGAAAACTACATTTTGTAGTTTTCCATCTATAAGGGTTCTTCGCCTTATGGCAAGTTCAAATGTTCAAATCCGGCAACAGTTGAACTCACACTTCACATTTAACAATTGGTGAGCATTCCTCAAAATGTGAGACTAGATGAGAACTAATTGTTCCTTACTCTCTCCCTTATAGGGTCCCTCAAAATTGGGGACCAAAGAAAAACTGTTACATTAGAGTTATCCTTAAAGTCAGGTGATCAGAGGGTGAGAACGGCCAGTTTCGACATAATAGGGCATCAAACGCGTAACTGGGAATGAAAATTTTACAAAAGGAAATAACTGGGACCCAAACTAATTTTGGTGCTAAACGAAGTTTCATCCTGTGTTTCCTTTTACCTGAGCGCCTGCACTACTGCTACATATATTTTCACTGTTCCTACCTGTACAACTACTATAATTACTCTTGAACCTTGTGCATTAATGCATTTCATACCCAGATTTAATAAAATTTCCTTACTTTGGGGATACCACTAAAAGAGGGGATAGGGGGGCGAAAGCAGAGGAGATAGGAGGTGAAACAGAGGGTGACTTTTAGGATAACTCTATTACCTTGGGTGCAAAATTGGGACCTTCCATAAGTGGAAACTCCCTGTCTGCTTTAGAAGGGAAATTCTGTCAGGGGAGGGCTACAACACTGTCCGGAAGTCTCTCCCTCATACTGGACCAAAAACCAACCTTCTTCATTACAAGCAAGTGTGTGTATTTTTTTTATTTGGTGCAAAAATTCACAAATGCAGAATTTTTTTTATTATAGGAAAAGTGGAAAAAAAAAACTATAATTTTAGGGTTTCTCTAACCAAAATTTTCAACCTTTTGAAACTTTCTGATTTGCCAGATTTTCCATTAACAGACATGCCTGCTACAAATACAGGTAACTGGCAGCCTGCTAGAGTTACAGTGCCTGCTATGGTACAATGCACCTCCATCTTGTTATGGAATTGATCACCACTGAGTTCTGACTCTCTGCAACACATAATTGGAAAAAAAAAAACACTTATAACAAGCTTTTGGAGGCTTGGCCCCTTAGGAACTGTTTTTTTTGGTCCAGATTCAGGATAATAATATAAGGGGTGAGGCTTTAGAGTTATTGGATGAATGTAATAAATGGCCTGTTTCAGGGGGCAAGAAGTTTTATAGCCTGTATTGATTGAAGTCATCCATTTATTAAAAGGAAAGTAGTTTGTTTTGTTTTGTTTGTCACTTTGAGATCTCCTAATCCACAAGGTGCCCAGTCACACTGTCCTCTTGGTACTGTTGGAAAGCCCTCATTAAGTGGGAGATATTGATTTTTGAGTATTTTTTGCCATTAATTTAATTTAATTTAATTTAAATTTTTTTTCACAATTGGGGTTTTTCCTCAAGATCATGTTCACACTGGACCAATGGCAGAGGCAACACTAGTAGGTCCTGAAGTATTATGTTGAGGTTGTCATCTACTTACATAAAGGCATGTTCAATGTATAATGTTACATGTAAATTAGTGTACAATGTGTGAAGTTTTACTCAAGTTTGGTTACTCCAATGACTATGATTCATTAGAATTAGTTCAGTTAGGATAATTGTAGGTTCCATAATTTTTCCTTTGGACAATTCCAAACTAGAATTTAATTAATTAATTCCCAAATATAGAGAAATAGAAAAACATTTTTTAATTTTTTTGTCATTTTAGAAATTAAATTCGAAACACCATAATCATGAGTAGATTTTCAATTCTTTTTGTAATTATTTGCATCTCATGTCTTTTCAATTGAATTTGGATTCAACTTAATTAAATTTTAAATTCAATCAATTTGGGTACCAAGTTGCTACACACTACCAATGATGATCAATTAATGAAAAAAATGAATTGATTTTGTAAAATTTAATTTCCATTCAAATGAAAACATTAAATGACATTGCATGTGACACCTTTTCATCCCTCTTTACATAGGAATTGGTTAAAGAGATTTTAATTTGGAACTATCCAAAGGACAACTTAAAAAAATTTCATTCCTCTTTTTCCATTCCTCTTTACCTAGGAATTGGCTAAAGCTATTCTAATTTGGAACTATCCAAAGGACAACTTTTGAAATTTAAAGTCCTATTGCCTAAACTAATTTCAAAAATTCTTTGTCCTTGGATTTAAATTTGTATTCAAATAAATTGAATTTCATTCTATTTATCTAAAAATATTGTTGTCTATTTGTTTGTGTTGTTCATACTTATCTCTCCAAGCCTAATTACCTCATTCCTTTCTTAATAACTATCTCACTCCTTTCCTCTACTTATTTATGAGTATATGAAAACGCAAATTAACACGTGCATTTTCATGTCCATGTTATTTAAATTAAAATAATTTAATAACCTACCTTTTTCAAGCTTATCGACATGAACAGGAAAAATCAAAGCATAAATAATGCTGAACTTTTAGAAACCAATAATGGAAACATAAAAAGAAAAAACCAATTAGGGTAGACTGGCCCATCACTGATTACCTGCTTATGACCAAACATTTATTTATATCTTCATCATATGTGCTTCAAAATTTTGAGTGATTTAAAATTTTATGGGAGCATTATCTCAAGCTTTAGAAACCATCTTTGGAGTGCAAAGGAAAAGGAGGAATGAAAAAATAACAAGAAAAATAAGCATACCAACTTACAAAACACTTTTTTCTTCTTTTTTTCTTCTCTTTGGACCCCTCCTACTTTCAAACCTGGTAACTTTCTTATCTCTTATTCCTTTTAAATGATTTAAAGTGATATAGGTGCACCACCTGAAATTCTACAAAATCACTCTTGAACTCTAATAGCAACAAAGCGACATACAAGGAATTTTTTGGGTGTTCGGGAATGGCTTTGATAGTGTTTGGTGGTTTGCTTTTTTGAGTTCTTCACCCCCCTTCACTTTGGGAGGGTCATAACTTTGTCATTTCTAATCCATTTTCAACAATTGTTAATGTGTCAGATGTGCCAAGAGAAGGGGTTCAAGTTTTGTTTGGACATCAGAATCAATAAATAGAGCTCTCCCCTGAGATCTGGCCTGCCCTGAGCACTTAATGATGTTTACTCATTGGCCAGTCTACCCTAAAGGGGAGAGTAGGATTTTGATTAGTTTTGAATTGAGCAATACACTTTGTTCAGTTCATAATTGCATGCAACATCATTCAAGGTATTTATTTGAATGGAACTTAATTTCCACAAAATTGGGTGATCATCACTTGTAGTGCACACCACAAAGCCCAAGTTTGATAATACCAATTACCGAAATTCCTTGGCAACTTTTGATACTAATTATATCATTTATAAAAATGTTTTTAAGTTTTCAAAAAAAAGATTGTGAAGGAAAATGGAGAGTCTACTTGAAATTTCAAGAATATTATATTTTGAACACGGAATCTTCAAATTAATTAATTATTCAGTAGACATGTATTGAAGAACACACCTATATTAGGGTATCTGACTTCCATCAAATCCTGGGAAGGGGAAAGGCACCCCCCAAACAAAAGAAACTATTCCTATCATTTTATCCTTTTCATAGTTGATTTTCATAATTCATTGTCCTTGATAGTGCAACGAATAGCACAAGGCGTAAGTTTGGTAAATTACATTCTCAATTTGGGCATGGACAGAATGCATATCAACCATCAGAAAAAATGTTAATTTTCCACAGATGTTAGTATGAACTCAAAACTGGGGGAATCTGTAACATGTTACTGACTGCAGCCTGCCTCCTTTACTATGGCAGAGCATCACTCATTGTTGAACTTGATTTTTGAAAACAATTGTCCCTTTGTTAGGGGATCAATAGCATCAACTGTTCCTACTTCTGATCCGTTCATAGGCCACAAAAATCGTGAGTTTCAGTGTGCACCTTAGAGCACCTGTGATGAGTTTTTGCATTGAACATGACAATGGCCATGGGTGTCACAGGCTCAATCCTCCCCATCCTGGTTTTCCTCCTTGAAAAGCTTGATCATGTCATCAATTCGTAGAATTGTAATCACTGCTTCTGTTGCAAACTACAGAAGACCACAGAAACCAAAGAGAGAAGTCAGCACAGGACTACTGCAAAGATTACCAAGTTGGAACATCTTGATGTGACCGAAAATGCATATGGATACTGCTAAAATAAATCTAAGCAATTTATTAGTTGTATCCACAAAAATCTCAGGCCTTGTTTAGAGATTGAAGATTTATCATCAGATGGTGCAAAGTGGTGAATTGGATTTAAGGCAAAATGAACAGTCACAGAAAATGCAGATAGCCAGTGATCATGACGTCTGAGACTGTTTTTCCTCTACAACCATATAAGGCCTTGTTTCAGTTCGAAATTTGTGCAAAAAGTCATTTAACATCCAAAAGGAACTGGTTAGGAAGGAGAGACCTGGATAATCTTCAGTTTGCTCATAGAGGGCTCAATTACCCCAGCTTCTACATTGTTCCTTACAACTCCTTTGATCAAGTCCAACCCAGTTCTGTAAAAAAAATTGAAGCAGTCAGTACCTAGAGAACTAGAAGTCTGGACACTAAAATTGGAGGCAAATACTGCATTCCTTCGCAATGATGTAAACACCTCACATACGATAACACTGAGACCAACCATGTGACCTGTTTACTATTGGAAGTACAGATGTCTGGTATCAGTTTTCGGCTTGGACCACGCATGACCTGGTGATCTAAGCTACCTCCCTTCTGTGGTGAGCCCCTGTACTCCCATAGACGGTTCAAATGAATTCAAAAACCTAGATAATGTGCCAATTGATGATAAAGGCCTCTCCATGCATACTGCTGCAACATTCTCTGGAAGTCTTGAGTAAACTTTGAGTTTACATAATGGTAGCATTTTCCTAGATCCCTTGGAGACATACCCAGAAAGGTGCTGCTTATCAAGCTTTGTCTGAGCATTGTGGTGATAAGCACACAGTTTTCCAAGTAGACAGAGAGTGCTGCCTCTGCTGCTCCACCTCCAGCTACCACCATATTAGATTCCAATGTCCATTTGACAATGCTCAAAGAATCGTGAATGGAGCGTTCCATCTCATCTAGCACGTGTCATTTGCTCCACATAATAAGATTGAGACCTATCAAGAAAAAGCACATCAAGCTTCACATATTGACTACCTGACAATCAAAGTCAAAGTTGAGTCATAAGGTGAATTACCACTAACATAATCTTAGATTCAGTCTTTGAAATCACCATCTACCCATTAGAAGAGATCAAATTGGCCATTTAAGTTCTTGGGACAATCAGGAAGAGGTACAAAAATCCTGGATAGAATATGTCCAGAAAGTCAGTGCAGAAGACACAAGGCAGGGGAAAATCTGGCTTCAGGGCACCTACCGCTCTTGAGCTTTTTGCACCCTTGATGAGGATGACATCATCATCAGCCACCCTCTCCTCTACCACCTCTTCAGCACTTCCAAGTGGTGCTGCATCAAATGTCTCCCCACCTTCTATGTCTGCAAAGGTAATTACCTGTACTACACCACCCAATATTCAGCAATTTCCTCTCCAAACTAAATTTTTTGTCTCACGAGTTGTCCCAAGCATTTTACTTACAATGGTCAGATAGCATCAGGATAGCAGGGAACACAACACACATGAACAACATCCTCAAAAGAACAGAGAACTCCTCAATACTTACACAACTTAACTCAAACTGAAAAGAATTGAAGTGATGGAATTTCAGATATAACAAAATAACAGCAACCAAACAACAAGCATGAAAAAGATGAACCCCAGCCCCAGAGAAAATAGAAACAAAGACCAAAAAACAAAATTGAGGAGCAGTTTGAATGACAGCAACAGTTGTACACATGTTCAGGAACCTTTGGCATCAATAGCTACAATACTTGCCCATTGACTTCATCAATTAACAATGGACATAGGTTGATGTCAAACATTAACCAAAAGACTGAGTTCATGACAAACCCAGTAGTAACAGGAAACTCAGTAATGATGCTGGTTAGCTCAAGAAATCTTGAAAGAGAAAGAGAAGACCAAAAGATGGATATTAGGAACAAATAGTCCATGTGCAAATCTTCTACAGATGACTTAAGGATAACTTTTGAAGAAAAACTGGACAGGAATCGGACTCAATAAGATAACCCAAAAAGTCAAAGAGAAGAGGTAGAAGGTAAAAGACTGCATAATCGGTGCACTTTGGGATACCAACTGACTCACCAAACAAGAGGAACAAGTTATCTAACAAGAAATGAAGCCAAGAAGATAAACTGCAGCATTAACTTCCTCTGAATTAACTTATACTCATATCTAAGACATCTTCAAAAGAACAGAAATTTTCTCAATGCAAGTTTGCTCAAATATTCATCGTCATACTGCTGCAGTTTCTACAAAAAAAAATCTGCAGTTAATGAAGAAATGAGAAAATTAGACCCAATGAGTTGAAGGTTTTTGATCTTCAGACCTGAGTTGCACCAGTTGCCTTGGCAACGTGCCTCATATCCTCCTTACTCACGCCTCACAGCAATGGCATTGGCCTCCACAAAATACTGCACCCAACATTCAACCCAAAGTTCAACCTTAAAGAGTCTCACCTTAAAATTCAACCATAAAAAACCCATCATAAGAGATGTTGTAACTCTGACCTTAAGTGCCATATCACCAATGCCCTAAGTTCTGAGAATCACATTAGCACCTGCCTTCAAAACCTTCTCAATTTGTTCTTTTGTGATATCAGCTTCCCTGTGGCATGTAAGCATACAAAAAACTTTACAAAAGAGTGAAAAATGTAACAACATGCACATGAGTGAAATCACATGTTACTGCACCCCAATTTCACCAGCTCCAATTATGGACTTTAGGCTACAACACATTTTGGTAAAAGACAACATTTTAAGTTACAAAACCTGGACTAAACTCTCCATAATGCACCAGAAACTAACTCAAGACTGGAAGAGAAAGGATCAGCTGCACTCTCTGCTGATGAATTTTCTCCAGTTCCCTTGGATCAATTACTAAAACTTGAATCCCCATTTTCATTTTTGTCCACTGCAGATTGACATCCAATCATGCTATGCGAGCTGGGGCCACATGCTTGAGCATTCCCTGGGCAGCTCTACCAGTGTTCAGGGCATAACCATTCAGGAAATAACTCTCTTTTGCACTCTTTCCATGAGCCTTGAGAAGCCTGTGCATAACACCCACCACAATGATAAGCAAAAGGCAACCAAAAATTAAGCTGGTATCCTTAAAAGCAAATAATGCACATTGCAGAAGATTCAATATAACACACCTTGATAGGGTACTTTATTTCCCCCTTGTCATTTGTGGTTTTCACAGCTAAAACTGCTTCCACCACCTGTAACAGCAAAGAAAAACTTATTAGAAAGCTGTAGCAAAAATTAAGTCTAGTATATCTCCATGACAGTAGTCGCAGAGAAAAGATAAAGTTCAAAGAAAGCTTGCCATTTTTGCAAAATAGTCACTGTCAGTCCCAATAATCTTCAAAGACATGCTTGTTTTGGCAGAGTTGATCAGTGATTCTTTACCCAACTTCTCTACCTGCACAATGAGTGGTATCAATGCCCTTCTAATCTGGTGCAGCTGAAAACCAAACAACACAGAAAGTTGACCTAGTATGAAAAAAAACACCAAAATTTGGGAAATCTTGGCACAGAGAATGACAACTGGCATACCTTGATGGCAAGTTTGTCATCAATATACTTACATGCCTCCTGCATGGCAAGCTGCAGAAGCCAAATTGTTGCACCCAATGAATTTATGAAAATATGTTTGAAACACAACTGACAGAGTTGGAAGTAGGCATAGTGGGGGGTCTTGTCCTCTCAAACCCAGGGGCATGTTGAGCCAACAGTACTGCTGTCTTGAACTATCACTATCCCATTGGGACAATCCATATAACCAACACATGCATCAAGCAGGACATCCCCTCCCCAACTGAGTTTGGAAAACTGCAGCTTTGTTGGGTACATGAGAAAAGAAGCTGTGTGAAACACTGTAGTGATGAGAAGTGCTATGAGGTTGCAAAAAGCAATGCAAAAGAGTCGCCATGGAATCGTTCCTTGAAAGAGAGCAAACAATAAGTGTCATTCAAAGAAAATAGAGCAAGATTTATACATCTGACTTACATGAAATCCACTTATTATTGATGTGGGGTGGATCTTGTTTCTGATGAGGTTGTTGGCTCGCTGCAGATACCAAGAGGATAAAAAGACAAGTCAGATACTGGGCGGAAGGATAATGCTCATCCTTCCTTTGCAATGCTCTGTGTTTAATCCACAACTGCAACTGCAATTGTGACCCACACACCTTCAAGAGCTCTGCTTCAATGATTACCACAGAAGTAGTTCCATCTCCCACCTCACGGTCTTGCAATTCTGCAAGACCCACTAGAACCTGCAGACAAAATGAGTTTCAAAAGATTTTCAGTACTTGTGACAACTTATTAGCATTTCCAATGGGCCCCGATTTGGTTGATGATCTACACATATCTTCACAAGAATTGAGAACTTCTCCATACTTGCAGTCTCAAGAATAGAAATTGAGTCATGAGTATACAATACAGGTATAGAGATTGCAGATCCAACAACATGTCATTTAAAAGGAGAAAAGCGAAGATAAAACCTAAAAAAAATTGCAGGAAAACAAAACACTATGAAGGTACCTGTTGTGTCTGATCCATCAAAACCCAAATAAAATGTCAAGAATGAATGCAATTGTAACCTACATGTCTCACTCACAATGTATCAGACCATCACCTTCAACAGCAACATGTGTGGTATTGACCAGCTACCAGAACATCCACACTGACGGATGACATCCATAGTATTGGGAAGTGGGTAGAAGTTGATATCTTAGCATGATGATGAGATTCTACTCCTGTTGCCATGATGATCACATGTTGCCACGTGAATTGATGAGTAATAAACCCAAGGAATCTGTGAACACTAAAACCAAGGAATCTGGATACCTTGAATGTTGTCATGCATGTCTTGACGATGAGGAGCATGTCATTATGTTGGCCATCCAGGGCCCCAGATTTGAGACCAGAGGTGGTTTTTGCAGGAAGTAAGAATAAGAATTTGTTTGCTCCTGATGGAACTTAACCTTTGGAACATGATTTTGAACACTGCTTTCCCCACAGCTATCACTCTCTTTCTTTTACCTCTGCAGCAGGATGCTCCACCTCCAGCATTCTCAGAATAGTAGCTCCACCATTTGTTATGGTGACATCTCCAATATCAACAACAAGCATCTACAAACAGATGAGCCACAAACAATGTTATGCAACACCATGGAACTTGGACGGAGACAAATAAGATAATGCTTGTTCTTTCTTCTCTTTTGCAATTTGACAAGAAAAAAGAAAAAAAAACTCAGCCTACTCCAGTGTATGGATGTCACTACAATCTCATCTCATCAGTGCTCATTGCAAGAAGCCTTAAACCTTTAACTGCTGCAAGCCCCAAGCAAGATGGAGCAACTACAAAGGTTTCCAATTCAGGACACGCCAAAACAGAAGAAGAAGAAGAAGAAGAAGA
>Ga0116229_10000189_pt1 | contig 68360 bp, 49 predicted proteins | sample S1TSphgellanicum_3_FD_87313 | JGI IMG/M metagenome (GOLD analysis project Ga0116229, IMG submission 87313) | Host-associated microbial communities from peat moss isolated from Minnesota, USA - S1T2_Fc - Sphagnum magellanicum MG | ecosystem: Host-associated > Plants > Peat moss > Unclassified...
CTTACATATTTCAAATCTACCTATGTCTTTGATTACTTGCAACACTTAACTACCACATTGTTTCTAATATCTACCACACCATTTCTAATGTTTCTAACATCTACATCATAATCTTCAACAATGTCCACATATTTGTTAAACCCTAGATTGTAGTGCAACCAGCTATGCATACACTAGGGATGGAGCTACCACAAAGATCAAATGTGTAGTTGCATTACTTCTCGTGTATTCCCTTGCTTTCCCTTCACATATTGTTAAAGCCTTCTCAAAACTCATGCATCTCTGCATGATATTTACATGCACATGTGTTCCTTTCCTTTAGTTTCCACACACGGTATGGTTTCAACTTTTCAAAAGCTGTCAACCCAATTCTACTACCATGTGCATTCACAAAATGACTATAAAAGTCTAACCGCAAATCCCAAATAGGTCAATGAATTAGATGATTATCTTGTGCTTGCAACATATATGTAACAAGTAACTAGAGAAATTACATAGTAATTGAAGAGACCATCTAAGTTACTAGAAAAGAATAGTACTTGCCTACAATTAATAGCCAATTTCTTATATTGGTTACTAATTGAAGGTAAGCAACTTGCTTGAGAAGTAAAGGGCATATCTAAGAATACAATGTTTAACTTGAACAAATATGTAGGAACCCAAATAGAAGTATGATGATAGTGACAAGTATTGACAAGTTGTCAATATCAACTTGTACATGCCAAAGCAAAAGTGAAACACCTTCAAGTACAGTGACAACATAACAAATACCAAAACCACAATGTAAAGTAATGACCATAAACTATCAGTAGTCAATCTACTTGACAAGTAGAAGTGAGATGCCCTCAAGTATGATGACAATGCAAAAAGTAGCTAGGGTCTTAGAACAAGTATAAAAGCCCCAATGACAAGTAGTGACTAGTAAATACAAATATTAGGGTATTACAACAAGTACCAAAGCCCCAATGACAAGTAGCAACTAGTAATACAAATCTCATGGGTCCTATAACAAATAAAATAGCATAAATGACCAATAATGACCAATAACTACAGATATTCAAACCAGCAGAAAGTAATGAGAGTTAAACAACAAAGTAACAAATGACTTAACCCAAGTACCCAAGGCACAAGCACAAGTACTGATCATGAGGATGAATAATCAACCTACACATGAAAAGTAAGGGGCACACACACATACCAAGTATTAGACTTATAACACAAATAACTAGGGCCACAACACAAGTATAGAACCCATAATGACCACCAAGTGATCACAAATTACAAGTAATTGGATTACTTGGAGCACGATGGAAATGGGTAGTAACTAATTAGGACTATAGGCACAATTGCAAGTAATGAACATTAATTGTGAAACAATATATGACTAGTCAGAAACATGCCCATCATATTCAAAACTTATATAACTATATATACAAGTTCCCAAAATTATGACCATCATAATGAGTGCCCTTTAAATCTCCAAATTGATGCCATAAAATGTCTACATCAATTTGCAAAGATATTGACATAGACCACATAGGTGTTCAATACAAAACATGACACATACCCTATATGTATGCAATATCATTAATGTCAACATCCTAGATATTTTTGGTACCATCTGAAAGTTGTTCATGCAAAGAAACCTATAATGAACTTGCATGAACATGAAGATAGGTGTAGTTAATAGTTTACCTACATCTCTTGTAAATAATGAGTGGGATGTTCCTCCCAATTCCCTACTTCTATATGTTTGTGCTTCACATCCTACCTATCATTGTAGCAACATCCCAAAAGCTCAAGATGAATTAACAATCATCTTCACCCATGGCATTTTATCGATGTTTTATGGTAGCCCTCCCCAGATATTATCCCCTATGAGATCCTCATGGATCCTTCATGTTATAGCCTTCGACAGAAAGTATCTACTACCACCAATTGTTCAAGATATGTAGTGTTGAGAGGGTCCACTTTGATGTGACACCACTGCAATTAGAAGAACATTCCTATAGGGCAAGTTATCTTTTTTCTTTTGCGCTACAAGTTGTGCATAAGCATCTTTCATGGATTCAAGAAGGCTCAACTTTTGTTCAATTTCTCTAGCATGCCTAGCAAATTCTAGAGAAGATTTCAAACAATTTCCTTGTCCAAAAACCTCATAAGGACCTCATCATTAAAGTTATGGGCATCATGCAAGAGATTGCTAAGGTTGTTAGCAACAATAACACATTTTCTCCACCTTCTATCTATGTGATTCTCAGTGGATACCAAGACATCTTGGGAGATTGATTTTTCCATAGCTAATGCACGTTGTCTTTCACATTGAGCCCTTTCCTCTCATGATCCTTGGTGCGCCTGCATGAACCCTTGGATGGACAATCTTTGAATCCATGATGGAAACATCAAATCCAAATGCAAACAATGTAGTACATACACATGAATTGTGGAATATTAAATTATAATCTAGGAAGAATGGAACCTTGCCATTATTAGGTTGTTGTAGCAACAACTTCACTTATTGTTGCAACTTGTCGAACCTTTGCAGTTTCATGTCAAGCTTTTGCAATTGCAAGTCTTTGAGCTTGGGACACTTTCGCATTGCTCTTATTGGTCATTAGATTAAACCCTTATTACAAATGAAATCATTAAAAAAAACGAACCACACTGCACATTGAATAACAAATAGGTGCAAGTTTATAGGCATGAAAGATTGGGAAACATAAGTAAAGTCACATTCACATACACATCTTTTGTTATCTCCATAGATGAGGTTGTAGTTTTTAACTTGATTTAAGTAAACACATAGGCATAGGAAAGAGCCACTTGTGAACTCACACCTCCTAATTTACAATTGCTTAAAGGAGTTAATTTGGAACCCTTGACTGTTTAACATCCCCACAAAGATCCAACAAAATGTGGGAGTCAAGATATTAATTATAATGTAATAAGACAAAAGAATCACCATGCAGTCACTATGATTCCTAGGGTTCTATTCATGCTAGTAACAAGCAATAATTGGAATAAAAAATTGAAGCCATGTTTTGTACTTATACATAGATATTTCAATCTCACAAAACATATCCAACCACTTTTAGAAATTACGTGATATAACAACATATCCACATAACACTTGGAGCAAGGCAATACAAATGTTTACGAGACTTAATTTACATTTGACAATTTGTTATAATACAAACTAAGATAGCCAACCATGACTAGGGAATAAGTAATAAAAGAACTGATACATGTTTCCTTGTGACAATAATTGGAGCTTCCCCTGAACACCATTTCCAAACTCCCAAGCAAATCACCTTCGCCCTATTAACAAATTGATCCCTTGTTTTCCTCACTAGCTATTTGTCTTGCCTTGTGATGTTTTATGTTCGAAATAGAAAAGTGAGCTCTTGGTTCTTCAAGACAGAAGAAGCAACCAAAGAGCCAACTACAAAACAAAACAAGGATATGTACATCATTAACACATTAAGTAAATAAAACATTGATGAGATTGATATTGAGGAGGAAAACAAAGCAAAACAAATGAGATCGAGTAATGTGAGGAAGGCCATACCCTTTGAACACTTGTATTTGTTGATGCCCAAGTTCGATCGTCATTGCGCTCTACAATTGCTTGATGTTACTATCTCCCACCCATTTGTTACATGCCTCATGATGTTGCATTGTTAACTCACATTACATTTCCATTGTTAAGGTGTTGGGAAAAGCTTGGAGGTGGCAATAGAAAATCATGGAGCTTCCAAGCCCCACTAATGCAAACCCCATGCCTTGCTCTTGCCCTACATTCTTGCATTGCAATATCAAATGCCTAGTTGGAAACCCTCCATCCAATGGTGACCATCAAGCCTTAAAGCTCCATCTAACAGTTGAAATGTGGCAACCTATTTGAATCTACTTACCTAGGTTGAAGGACACTTGTTACTTGCTTCTCTAGCCCCTTGAAATTACACATGTGCACCCAAAAGTTGCCAGAATTTTGGAATAGTGCTCCTATGCACAATGACCTCCATTATGCATCTTTTGTTATAAAAATTATTCAATTTACATAATTTGAACCCTCTCAAAAGTATGTTTTCATTGTAGCAAAAAATAACATGCATAACATATTTTTCTATGTGTATATAATTTTCATTTTTAATCTTAAACTTTGAATAACATGCTTTAAATAATTCTTAAATGAACCACATGCTTGGTTTCATAAATGGTTACTTGTACATAAAGAAATGGTTACTTATAGGCAAATGTGACAATATCGTAGTTTTAGAAAGTATGTAACAAATAAGTATTTTTTAAAGTTCATATTAAATATCTAAATTCAAAAAACTTCTCCATCCCACATTTGATTGGCTCATATGATTCAAACGTTCAATCTTAATAGTCATCTTTTACTTTTAAAGCCTTCTTTTACATAATTTTGACTTTTGCTTTTGAGGACTACTTTTTTGGCATACTTTAGCATGTTTAGACCTTCATGGATTGTACTAGGGACTATCCAAGGATTGGACAAGGACTGGAGGAGTGGGTTCTACAAAGGACTATCCAAAGACTTGCTTAAGGATTGTTTAAGGAGTAGACTAAGGACTGTCCAAGGATTATGGTAAGTATTGTCCACAATTTTGGGACAACTACATGTAATATGGACCCAATCAATGTTCAAGAATGACTCGCAAGGTAGGAATAAGATTGCATTCAATATTTACATGTGCTTAGTAAGGAGTTCGTGGCCAAAAAATGAGTAACTAGCAATGGAAAGAAGTGGCACCATGGACACTAGTAGAAAACCCCTTTTGCAATTATGTTTTCAACTAGTGTTTAACTGCACACTAAGTTGAAAACTACACATATAGTTGCAACTTGTTTTTTGCAATTAGGAAATTTTTTTTGCAACTACTAACCAATAATGTCGACAAGTACAAGTCAAGAATGAAATTATAATCGAAAGTGTATGCCACGTGTCAACACCACAACAATAGGCACTATGTGCCATTACTTGCCAATTTAGTTGAAAATTATTTTACCAATTTAGTCAAAAGATGTTGTCAACTAGATTCGACTAGTGGATGAACTTCATCCGTTGACTAGGCATGACGTCACCCAAAAATATAATTACAATTTCAACTATGTTACAACTATGTAAGTTGAACATATTAGCCATTTGTTTTGTGACACATGGCATAGCCACAATGTTGACATGTGGCACATCCACATCAATGGGCTAGGCCACATGGTGCTTAAGCACAAGTTAGGTGTAAACCTAGGCATTTAAGTTAAACCTAAACATAGGGCATTTAACTTAGGCTTAACTTAGGGCTAGACCTAGGCACATATGTTAAACCTCAACCTAGGTCATATGATAGTTAATAAATGAAATCTTATTTCATTTGGGTTAACCTTTAGGGTTGAACCTTTTTTATTAGCTCATTCCAAATGGCTATTACATTTTCATGTTTATTGTTTTCTCCAACAATATTAGTGCACTCTTTTATATAATTTGGATTCATGGAATGGAAGCTAAACAATATTGGATAAAAAATTTAATTGTAACCTAGTTGTAATCTAATTGCAACCTAATTACAACTTAAATAGTTGTAATATATAAACAAGTTTAAACTTAGTTAGGCCTAAACCTAAACTAATAATTTGCTAACATAAGTTAAGCTATTTTCCTTAATTAATTGTAGTTTTTATTTATCAATTTTTTAAAATTGTATAGTTGTATAATTAAAAAATAAGCATATTATCATCATTTATTAAATAATATGGTGATTAATTATTTAAAAAGAAAATCAGAAATTAAATGTAATTATCTATTAAATAAATAATAATAAATTATTATTGAAAATATTTTAAAAGTTCCAAATCCATTATAACTTCTTATTGACATTTCATTAAAAAAAATTCAAATATAAATATTCATAAAAAAAAATTTAATAATATTTTGTTTTAAATAATTATTAAAATGTAGAGATAATTAATAATTGGCTATAATTACAACAAAAAATTAATAATAATACTGTAGCTAGTAGTTAGGTTAGGCTAGTTATTTAACTATTATTATTCATATTTTTATCTAATTTCTTGGGACTATTATGAACTAATATAATAGAAATTAAAATTTCAAAATATAGAAAATATATTTCAAAATATAGTAGTGTTAAATGAAAATAATTTTTCAATTATATAATAATTTATTAGATACATTTTCTAATTATTCAAATTTTTATTATAATCTAATAATAAAAAATATATTGATAATAAAATGAAAAACTTATCAGAACTAATAGCCAACATTAAATTCAAATTCAAATTCAAAAAAATATTAATTAAGTGTCATTACTTGGTATGTTGTAAACTAAAGTTGAATCTACATTAAAATAATAAATTATGCATGTATTTGAACATACACAATATTAAGTTGATTTATATTTCAAAATTCCCTTAAATTTTATTTTCAAATTAAAGTGTAATATTTATATGCACAAAAAAATTCATCATACATAACCAATGAACCATTCATGTATACAAAAAACATTTACATGTACTTTAATAATTAATGAAATTTTATTTTAATTCATAAATATATTAAGACATCTATGTATAAAAATGAATAAACATTAAAGTTCCACAAAATTATTAATTATGTATAATTATTTGATTTGTTGTATACTAACATTTGATTCACAAAAAAATAATAAATAACATATATTGAACATACATTATTATAAACTCATATTTTAGAATTTCATTAAATTTTATTTTGAAATTAAATCTAAATATTTATATGCACAAAAAATATTTGCAGCATACCTAACCATTCATTTGATACAAAAAATAAAAATAAAAATGTAATTTAATCTATTTGTGAAGGTAGATAATTTAATTTAATTTGTTTTAGTATGTGAAATTTCCCAAACCATATTGCTTCATGCAATGTTATTGAAATCTTTGAAAACCTAACAATGAGTAGGGGTGCACTGACTTGGGTTGAAAATTTTTGGAGTTATGATGCAAAGGTTATTGATTATTGAACCATTTTTTTAGTAAACATTAATAAAATCATAAATAAAAATTATATTCGAATCCAAAGGTGTATTTGGTGTTGTTGGAAATAGTTATTAAATTTAATATAATGAAATTTATTTCATAATTTTCATACTTGAGGTGTGAAAGATATTGAATTTTGAATGAATCTTGTTGGAAATTCAAACAAATTACAAAAAATTGGGTTTAAAAGGGAAAATGAGTTGAATGTGTTCACACTTGGGGCCAATAACATATGTTACGTTATCTATCCATGAAGGAAAGTAGTTTGTTTTGTTTTGTCATAATGATATCTCCAAAACCATAGTGTTTTAAGATATGTTATGGGACTTATCATTAGAAAGTTCTCAATGAATAGGGGTGCACTGATTTGGTTTAAAATGTTTGGAGTTATGGTGTGGACTCTATTGATTATTGAACCAATTTTTCATTGAATTTAGAAACAAAAATCAATATTGAAAACTATATTGGAATATGGGGGCATTCTTGATATTATTGGAAAGCCCTCCCCAAGCTTGATTTAATAACGTTGATTCCATAATTTTGAGACCTAAAATGTAAACAATATTATTGAAATAATAGTGGGTACTGTTGTTGGAAATTCAAACAAATTGCAAAAAGGGTTTTGGAAGAAAATTCAATTGAATGCATTCAAACTTGGGTTAATGACATAGGGTACGTTAGTGTTTAATGAGTTTTTATCATATTTTTAAACAAATATTAAGACATCAAGTGTATAAAAATGAATAAAAATTCGAGTTGCACAATATTATTAATTATGCATCATTATTTCATATGTTGTAATGATCTACATAAAAATAATAAATTACATGTGTATTGAACATAAACATTATCACTAACATATATTTAAAATTTTCCTTAAATTTTATTTTTAAATTAAAATTAAATATTTATATGAACAAAAAGAACCATTCATTTATGCAAATAAAATTTACATGTAAGTTAATTTTATCATATTTTAAATAAATATTTAAATTAAAGTTGCCTACTAGTTGTTTAACCTAGTTGAAAAAGATAATTGCAAAAAAGTTACAAGTAAGACTTCATTTCATCCATCCTCTAATACATTTTATCATCCATAAATGTGTGTTGATGGTGTCACCAAAATAGTTGAACATTAATCAATGTTTTGACTATGTGTCAACTAAAGAACCTTAGATGCAAAGAATATTTGGAAATGGCCCTTTAGTTGAAACATGTTTCACACTATTTACTAACATAGTTGGGCGTTGAACTTGGAGACATTGTTGATATTGGGAATATTCGGCAAATGACCACTTAGTTGAAAAATGCTTTCAACTATATACCAATATAGTAGACAAGTTGACTTGATTGGTAATTGCCATAATTTTATTTAAAAATTAAAAAAATCCTAATTGAAACACATAGTTGCAAATGTTGTGTAGTTGAAAACTTTTGGTCAAAAAAGGGGGGTTTTTTATTAATGAGACTAGTTTTGAAAAAACAAGTGGTGTTTAATGCAAAATAACTACAAAGGTTGGGTTCAACAAGAAAGGTGTAGACAATGGCGATTTTAACTTTTTGCTCAAAAAATTAAGGACCGCCTAATGCTAGATGCAAAGGACTTGTTGTAAAGATTGATTTGATTAATAAAGTGTGAATAGATACATGGTTTTTAGTGATTGAAACAACCAGGAACAATGTTTGATACAAAGGACCTACAAAAGCCCATTAGTGTGTAAATAATGGTGTTTTTCATTAATGAAAATAGGATTAGCAAGTGTTAGATTTGAAGGACCCACAATGGGTTTTGGGCATACTTATTCATCTAGCAAAAGTTGACAACATCATGGGCATTTTGTAACCTGCATGCTTGTGGCTTGATTTACTCCTTACGAATTTCTCATTTCAAGTGGGTATTTGCACCATCAACTTCCCCCTTACCATGGCCATTTGCAAAATAATTCCAATATATATGGCCATATTCAAAAGTAAGGACCACAAAAGGATTGTCACACATGAAAAATTCCTAGACATACATAATTTCCAAGGTTGATCAAGACTCCAATTTTATTTTTTTTGTAGAATTCAAATTATCCTAATTCAATACCTTCAAAATAAATGAATGGTATGGAATATTCAGACATTTGATAACAAAATGATGTCCATTGAAGTCCTAAAATGAATTTTTTTAAGACTATAACAAAACCAAATATTATATTCAGGACTTGAAAGGACTATTTAAACTAATTGGATTCTTGAACTCTTGGACTCAAAGAATCTAAAAAGCCCATATTTACCTATGCTATATAATAAAAGACTATATGGATCAATCAAAAATCAAAACTAATTTATCAAGACATTTTTTACGAATATTAGCCATGGAGTTCAAGACTATTAAATTTTGTCAAATTATGGTTTTGATAGGTGCAAAATGCTTGGTAAGAGTACTATGAAAGCCCATAATGAATATCAAGACAAAACATCCAACCTTGTTAAAAAAAAGGAAAAAAATTAATTTTGGTGGCCTTTAGGACTTTGTTTTTTTAAGTTAAGGGTAGGGTCCTATACATTGGGAAATGTGCATCTTAAGAGTATGAATATAACCGTCAATCTTAGGTTTTTACATATTTGACAATTCAAATTTCATAGCATTTTTTTCATGTAAATGGAAATGGCTTTACAATTGGATGTGTTGTTATTTTGTGTACACTTTATGCATAATAATTTCAAGTTCTAAGAATAGTGTACATGGAGTTCTTGATTGCACTCATTGAATTTTGTGATTTGGGGAGAAAACAGACTAAGGGTGAGCCACTTTTCACTAGAAAAAGTGATGTATAACAAGTATTATAGTATGCAATAAGTTAAAATCTTGATGGTATTGTTTTGGTTATCACTTTGGGTCAAAAATAATTTTGATCCAATAGTTAGATGAAGAAAATTAGATAAAATTAATGTACATAAATATATAACTTACAAGTTTTCAACAACCATAAGGCTTCATGTTTGTGGTTTATGAAACATTACCAAAAAAAAAATTGAAAAAATAATACAATGCCCATCTATTCTCCTCCTCTTCGATATGGTAGTGATTTTTTTCTTAAAAAAGAAATTATTATGCATGTATTGTTCAAAAATGTAAAAAACACACATTTTTTTAATGTAATTTGATCTAAAAACTTCAAATCTCTAAATGGTCCTAGATTTAATTCATGTATATCAATATCATACACCATAACAAAATTCACTCAAGAATTCCACTCACAAACTTAATTTTGAAACATGTATGCAATTTTTTCAAACGTTGTGATAGGTATTATTTTGTCACAAATATACTCCATACATTCAAGTTTTTCATTGTTTATTGGATTTTTTAAAAAAATTGATTAAATTAAATTTCAAGTTAATCAAATATATTTAAAACAAGCAAAAATAATCCAAGATGTGATGTTTAAACATTACTTTAAAAAGTAATTGTAGAAAGATTATATACTTGTGATTACAATTTTTGGGGGGCTTAGTGTGCTTATGCCCTTTGTGTCTACATTATCTGTAAGCTTTTTGTTTTGAAACATTGGCTTCAACAAACTTTTTAAATGCATCCTTTCAACATTTTTTTTTAGGTTGTGGACAAAATTTGCATAGTTCAAACTTTCTATGTACACATAATTTGTTTTAGAAAGTAGACAACATGAGGATTTTTTATGTTATGAGGGATTTTGGGAGCTTGTCATTCACAAGAATTAAAAGAACTACACAAATAGTTGTTGTTGAGAATTCAAGTTCAACTAGTTAGGTTTTCATTAGTTATTGGAGTAGGAAAATAATTATGTTACTTTCATAAGGTTGAACTACTTTCTTTACTTAGATTAGTTTGGTTATTTATGGTTTGGTCACTTAGTTAATACCTTAGTGTTGATGGTTTAGTTCTTTTTCTTCATTACACAAGTTTATGTATTTAATGTGACAAGAACCTTGAGGAGGTCTTGATGTTATGTTCCATGTTGTGAGCATCATTTTTTAATTTCGTTTCAATAAATATTTATGTTTGCACTTTAGTAGATCTCCTATTTGTTAACATGGTATCAAAGCTTAATTTATTTCGTGCAAAAATTGAAAGAAATCTAGAGTTAAAAAGTTTCTAGAATTAAAGTTTGAGAGTTTTTAGTAATATCATAGGAATTTTTCAAGTGCAAGAAGAAGAGAGGAAATGAAAAAGTGTGAAAAGAAAGGAAAAAAAGGAGGTGAGAGGAAATCAACACATTGAAGGTTGTGAAAGCCAAATCTTTAAATCTAGATCTAAATCTACTATGAAAAGATCTTGGAATAAAACTTAGGCAGATTGTAGAAGATTATAGATGCACTTCTATTTTTAAATTTTCAAAAGAAAAAGATATGTTTTGTGAGAGTTATGAGATTTTGAAAATTCTATGTTAGATCTATTTTTTGGTCATATCTCCTTTTTTTGAACGTTTTTGGATCTATAATTTTGATATCTTATAGAGCATAAAGGGTTGCATTTGTGAGAAAAATTTCATGCCATTTGGATATGTATTGAAAAAAATCAAAGTATCTAAAGTTTCAACTTTAGTTTTGAAATTAGTTTTGAAAGTGACAACTCTTTGTGATCATCATCAATAAGGCTAAAATTTTGAGCAAATGTGAAAGACATATATTTAATATGTCTCCCATAATTTCAAGGGGTTTGGAGTTTTTGAGAAGGAATTGTAAGTCATTTTGTGTTTGGGTTTCAATTTGAAGTGGTTTGAAAAAAATAGTAGGATCTCTCATTTCATGAAGTCAAATGAGCTGAAATTTTGAAAAATGGTAGTAGACATAGTTTTTATCGTTGCACCAAATTTTCAAATCTATCCAAGTTCATATGTGAACAGTGTAACTTTGCAAAGTTGTTTGGTGACAAAAGTTTACATTACGAAAATATGAAAAGAAATTTTGGAATGGAGCAAATACAATTTGGGAGAATTTGAGGGAAGGAGTTTGGACTTTGAAAATTGTGGAGCACAAATACATTATCAAGACCATCATGCAAAAAACTTGGTATGTAATCATGTACTTAATATCATACAAAATATTATATAAGATATGTACATATACTTCAAACTTATGTATAATATATAACCTTGTATAATATTCAAGACATACATACGTATGCAAGGTCCATTTCATTCAAACTTAACCCTAACCCTAATCCTAGAAACCTAAGGACGGAAAACACTAACTTTAACCCTAGAAACCCAAAGAAGGAAAAAAAATCATTTTTGGAAACAAATTATGAAACCCCAAAAAGGCATGGAATGTTGCATTAAGAGTTACCAACAATCTTTCTCAAATTGCAATTGAGAAATTAGACAAGAATAATTTTCAAGTGTGGAAATTTATGATTATGAATTTTTTGATAGGGAAAGGCTATTGGGAGTTCATAATTGGTGATGAAAAAAAACCTCTTCTCCAAAAAAAAAACCCCACACAATAACAAATTCAAGCCAACAAAACTTGGCATGAGAAAGTTAGGAAAATTTTGTATTAGTTTTTTGTGAATGTTTTTAATTCAATGATTGTGCATATTCAAGATGCAAAATCACCCAAGCAAGCTTGAAATACATTGATGAAGATGTATAACACCAATACATAAGCTCCCAAAATGTAGCTCAAGCAAGAGTTGCATAATTTGCAAAAAAGCAATGTGAACATTAGTGATTATTCTACAAAGGTGAAAAACCTTATAGATGTTCTTGTATCTATAGGAGCCCCTACAAATGATGAAGATTTAATGACTGTGACCTTGAATGGTCTTGGAAAATACTATAGCTAGTTCCAAACTTTAATTATAATTCGAAAAACATTTCCTAATTTTCCAAAAATTGATAACGTTACTTATAATTTAAAAGATGAGAATTTTTGGTACTTCATTTAGTGGAAGATCATAAGGAAGTGCCTTCTATTCAAATACTTATAGAGGTAGAGGTAAAAATAAAGGTAAAGGTAGAAGTAGAGGTAATAGAACTTCATCTTATGGTCGACATGGAAGTTCGCATGGTGGACATTATCAACATGAAGGTCAGCCTCATGGAAGTGGATGAGGATACTTTAAAGGAAGAGGAAGTCCTGAAAGTCATGGTGGAAGTCATTGAAGTCAACAATCAAACAATGACTCAAATTGCTATTACTGTGAGAAACTTGGCACATGGCAAAAAATTGTTATCAAAGGGAACATGATGCATGGAATGGAAAGCTATAACAAGGAAATTATGCATCAACTAACAATCAAGGTGATCAACAACTATTTGTGATGCAACACATGGCAAATTCAATGATATAAGGTGTATCAGATAACAATGTTTGGTTTATGGATTTTGGAGCTCCAACCACATGATTAATCATGGAAAGTGGTTTAAAGACACAAGGAATTTGAAAACACTGTGGTTTGTGGAAATTGGTGATGATATTGCACATCCCATCACACAAATTGGCAAGGTGCCATTGTCCATGCAAAATGGGCAAACAAAGCACTTGAAAGATGTTAATCATGTTCCAACCATAATAAAGAATTTAGTTTTGGTAGGCCAAATGGTGCAACAAGTTTTACATGCGACATTCAACCCTAATGGGTGCTTTGTGGAGGACATGAAAAACTAAAACAAATTGCTTGCAAAAGGGAAAAGGAATGGATAGATGTTCACCTTGGATGTGAACATGCCTAAAGTGAATTACATGTTATTTACACATGGAAAAGGAGTTGGAAACATTGGAATTTGGCACAAGTGGGTCGGCCATGTTAATCTCCAACATCTTAAGTTAATGGTGAAACAAAATCTTGTTAGAGGTCTTCCCAAATTTGAAACTGAAGAGTTTGTGAACCAAAAGTTTGTGAACCATGGTAGTTGGGGAAGTAAGCTAGGCATCCATTCCTAGTTTAAACAACTCATGTAAGTTCCAAACCTTTAGAAATGATCCATTTAGATGTGTGGACCACAAAGACAAAATCCATTAAAGGATATAGGTACTACATGAGTTTCATTGATGACCACACAAAGAAGGTGTGGGTTTATTTCATGAAACACAAAAGTGAAGTGTTTCAACATTTTTGAATTTCAAAGCAATGGTGGAAAAGGAGAAGGGCATGAACATCAAATGCTTAAGGTCCAATGGAAGGGGATAATATTTTTCAAATGAATTCAATGAATACTTGAAAAAATAGGGAATTCAAAAGACGTATTCATGTAGTTAATCCCCACAATGGAATGGAGTTGTTGAAAGGAAAAATAGGCACATTGCACAAATAGCACGTGCCATTTGAATGAAAAAAAAATCTAGATTACTTTTGGGCGAAAATAGTAACAACTATAGTTTATATCATGAATCGAACACCCACAACGGCAATTCATGGCTTGACACCCAAGGAAAAATTCATAGGCAAAAAACCAAATGTATCACATTGTAGAATGTTTGGTTCCATTGCATATATGCATATTCTTGATGAAGAGAGACCAAAATTAGACCTAAAAGCTGAGAAGTGTATCTTCATTAAATACTCCTAGAAACAGAGGGATATATATGTTTCAACCCTTCCATTCAAAAGTTCCAAATGAATAAAGATGTTGTGTTTGATGAAGTGGTTAATTGGTATTCACTAATGAAAATAACAAAAGATGGAGAAGCTAAAAATGGTGATGTTTCATCAAACATGGAATAAGAATCATAATTAATTAGTGGACCACAAGAGTCTTCAATTAGTTGGTATAATAGCACTCCATGGAAAGGAAGATTAAGATCTTCAAACATTGTACATGGTAGCTTTTCAAATAACATCTAAAAATTCTCATGTAAATGGTGAGTTGAGTGATTAAAATAAGAGTGTGGATGAAGAGTCAAAAGTCCCTTTAGTTGTTACTCTTAGAGCTCGAATGGCCAAGGAAGCTTTGAAAACATTTTACAACAACACTAGAGTACCAAGACCCACATGAGTCAAGTACCATGTATAAAAATTCACATATGATGACTTTGTAACTCATCATTACATATACATGGTGAAAGTTATACATGAGGTTAAACCCTTTTGTTTTGAGCAAGTGGTAGGAAACGTTAAGTTGGACAATGCCATGGATGAAGAGATGGCAATGCTGGATGCTAATGTTATTTGGTAATTAATAGTTTTACCAAAGGACAAGAAAGTAATTGGGTGCAAATGGGTGTACAAAATCAAACACAATCCAGATGGATTTGTGATACAAGGTAAGATTAGTTACCAAAGGTTATGCCCAAACTTATGGCATAGACTAAGAGGAAACCTATAGTCTAGTTGCAAAAATGACAACCATAAGAACAATCATTACTATGGCAACAACAAAAGGATGGTCTTTACATCAAATGGATGTAAAGAATGTTATTTTTCATGGAGATTTGCAAGAAATGTACATGGAATAACCACTAGGTTATGTGGGCTAATCACATCCTAATTTGGTTTATAGGTTGAAGAAAGCTTTGTATGGCTTGAAGCAAGCACCTAGAGCTTGGTCAGATAAGATAGGTCAGTATCTTATCACAAGTGGATTTCAAACATCTAATGTAAATGTCACTTTATGTGAAAAAGACAGATCATGGGATTGTTGTCACAACCTTAACCTTGGGTTCGCAACTAAAGCAAGGGCTTGCAAAGGTGCAAGCCAAGAGTGAGCCCGAAAGTCACATTTCATGCTTTTGGGAGTGCAAAAAAGTGTGAGGGAATGAACCCCCACACTCCCAAATTAACTCCCACTTTGGGAGTTGGAGTCCTAACGGACCCCCGAATCTTTAAAGGGCAATTACAAGGGTCAAAACTCATTGGATTGAAAAGTTCTTTATATCATTGAAAATCTCTTGGAATGTAAATGTCTAAAATGGGCTTGAATGACCCATTTGGATACTTAAAACAGAAGTTATGACCAAAAGAATGGTTGGGAATCAAATTGCTAATTTGACTCCCGACCACTAAAAGTCAAGAATCGCCCCTATTTTACTTGTGTGTAGGTGGCGTGCCACATACTTTTGGAAAGCTCTTGACAAGGGCTACAACTTTGATTTAAACCTCATATCAATCGGAGGTCTGCACACAAAGTTATGGGCCTCCAAAACTATAGGAGTCCCAATTTCAAAAAAATTGAGACTTTCACTTGGGAGTCCTGGGACAAAATGTCATTTAGGTGTTAGCCCCGTGGCCAAGCACAGAATATACTATAAGGGGGAAGGTGATGACTTCCCCCAACTCCGAGCCGTGGTGAGTCTTGTGAGTCTGTGTTTTCATGTGGTTCATTCGTGCACCAAAGGCGTTCTAACTACGCACTAACCAACCTATTGTTTGGTTTGTGCAGGTCCATGTGAGTAAGTGACTTGTCCTTCCTAAATATGTAGAAAATCCATAGAATTCTACACCTTTAGTAGATTGCAATTCAATTTTCGATTCTACCATTGTTTTAATGGCCTTGTTTTTTAATTCCGAATCATTGCATGTGTTTATTTCATTCCAAAAGAACCCATAGAAGCAAGGGGAAATATTTTTGACCTTAAACTAGTCGAAGCTCGACTCTATCAATCTGCTTCTACATAAGGCTTTAGTGGCTTAGGGTTCAATCCTACAATGAGTATTCCAATAAGGATAATTAAAACTATCAAGAACCCTAAGTCCTTGAAGTGTAAATTGTATGATAGATAATCAACCGATTTTTAATTTCCTTGACATCCTCTTAATCTATATCCTTGAAGAAATAACATTAAACTAACATTGTGTTAAAGATATATGGCTATTTGTAGAACTATTGTAGAGCAATTGAATTGAAAACAAGATGCGCTTCTTCCAACGGCATAAACAAGGTATGTCTTTGATTCCTTTGTCCTATGCAATTCAATTTGTTTCATAAGATAGGAAAATAAGTAATAATGCACAAACACAATGGATTAGGATCACGTTCTACCATGACACTCCTTCTTCACTTGATATAGAATATGGAAAAATGTTGTTAAATAAAAACCTTTGCACAATGCAGAAGTAAAATCTTTTGCAAATACAAGTTGGACCTAAATTTCACGACCAGAACATTGAATTGGACTTGAGGTCTATGCATTTCAATCCAAGTTTCTAGATTTCATTATAGGTTCATGAAGAAGTGTTTAAATGAATGCATTAAGTATAGTGATTTTTAAGGTCAATGCAGTAGTGTTTTTTTTTAAAAAATGTGATTAATTTTCGAAGACATCCATGCAAATTGAAACAGAACGATTTGGTGGTTACTAGATATCTAGCTCCATCCTCGACATAACTGAATATCTAATGGCCACCAAATTGCTAACAATGCAAGCCCTCACATTGGTAACGATCTAGTGTCCATTAGATTGTTACCAACCCTAGTCTTCAAGGATGCACAAGATCTAGTGGCCACTAGATCGTTGAAAGGTTAATATTCAAAAACCTAACTATCTAGTGGCCACTAAATTGTTATGTCCTTGAGGAATAGCCTTAGTAACGATATGGTTGCCACCAGATTGTTATGTCCTTGAGGAATAGCCTTTGTAACGACCTAGTGGCCACCAAATTGTTATATCCTTGAGGTCTAACCTTGGTAATGATCTTGTGGCCACCAAATCATTAGTAACATTAATTCTTACCAAAAAAAAGATTTGGTGCCCATTAGATCGCTTCATGGTCAATTATTCAAGATGTTAATATTTAGTGGTCGTCAGATCATGATCGATGATACTACTCAACAGCACGAAGCTCTAGTGCGCATTAATTCATTCCTAGCAAGGGTTTTCAATGAATAACGATTTGGTGGCCACTAGATTGTACCAAAGGGAATTAATCAAAGGCAAAACGATATGGTGTTTACTAGCCATTAAATCATTATTAGGTTTATTCTTTGAATGGGATTGTCTCCTCCTTCAAAATTAATAATGATTTGGTGGCCATTAGATTGATATGACTATGACGAACAAGGATTATCATCTAGTGGCCACCATATTATTGTGTGTTGAAGGTCTTAAAATAGTATCTTGGTGGAAGTAGATAAATCCACCTACATTGTCACATAAATTGTTGTCTAGCGACCACCAGATCGTTTTTATGGGATGCAATATAGTAAACAATCTGGCGGCCATTAGATCATTGTAGAACTATGGAAATGTTATAAAAGATTTGGCAGCCGCCAGATCTTTTCTTCTATATGGAGGACTAGTAGAAAATGCATGGGGCTTAGAAATATTATTTTTTGGTGGCCACCATATCATCTATTTTATTTTTCTGTTGTTAAAGTAATTCGCTTGTCCATGTTGCAATGATCTTCGTACTCACCTTTTCATTGAAATCCTTGGGGAAAAATTGAGGTACAACAACTATGAGAATGCGGATGTCGACATCTGGTTGCTAGAAAAGGAGGTAGACAATTGAACTGATAATGGAAACGCCACATATTGATTGGTGTTTCCAAATCGAGAAATGGAAGGACTTTGACAAGTTAAATATGTTCATGTTGTCAACCTTAAGGCCTATAAGGATGGTCCATAATAGGTTGTGGTCTTCTAGTCAATTCTATTTTCTCCGTCGCAAGCCGAGAGCATTTGCCCAATTTCAAAAATGGATGATAGCTTACACCCAAAGAGTTGTGAAAAGAAAGTTTAAGGTTACAAATTTCTTGAATAGGATAGTAAAATTAATACACCAAATGTGGGATGAGATGGTGATTGTGATAATCATTGAGAAGGACAACAGAATGGTTACAACTTTTGAAGTGGTTCAAATTGATGTTGAAGGTTCATCAGTGATTAAGGCTCCTAAAAAGAAAAAAAAGGAGGTGATAATAAAGGAAAAAAAGGAGAAGATAATTAACAACCTTGTCATGAATAAATATCCCAAGGGCTTTGATGAGACCGAATGTAAGCATGTCAATGAATCAATAAGGAACGAATTCTTAGACTACTTCCCCTTTGGAAACAAGCTTGTTGAAAGGGTAAAGACTTTTGTGGATAAATTCATGCATCCTCTTGGGAGAATTGTGTGCCACCCATTGAATGATACACATAAAAACAAAATCAAGCATCAAATTTTGATGTTCCGTTACATTGATTAACAATGTCTAATTTTTGTTATTCTTATTGATCCTAAAGATCCAACTAAGATTTTGGAAACGCATCCAAAAAACTGGTCTATTGTTTCCAATTCAATGTTTTTTTATTATGGGTGGACCACATACAATCTAGGTTGTGAAGGTAATTTCCATACTATAGTGTTTTTTTTTATTCCACACCCACTACTCCAGTCGTCTCATTGAATTCATTTGAGCTAATTTATTTATTTATTTCCTCAGGAGATACTCATGATGGATGATTTCAACAATGACATACACAAGTAATTCCAAGCCTTTGGTATCGTTGTCATCTGGAATGTTCATTCCATAAAACTTTGTAAGTTTTCATTTGTCCTTAATAATCCAAATACGTTGAAAAATTTGATCTCTTCCTATAGGGAAAATCCTCAACATGTGTGAAAAATATGGATTGAGTTTAGTTGACTAAACCCATAACTCAGACAAAAACAAGAAGAAGACACAAACTTACAAGGTATGGATTTTCCAAAAATATTTTCCACAAGAAATCCATGTGACACACCCCTAAACTCCTTGAAAGATTCAAATGCAAGTTTGAAAATGGAAACAACAGAAGAAAGAATTAGGGTATGCTCCCTAGCTTGTAACACTTTGGGGGTAAGAGGGGCTACCGGAGTTTCAGGATGGGGACTAGGACAAATGACATTATTCATGTGGACTTGCACAAATCAAACAACAAGTTGATTAATGCATAGTTGGAACATTTTTGGTGCATGCATGAACTATGGGCATACATGGACTCACAAGACTCACCATAGCCCAAACTTGGGGAATCCACCACCTTCCTTCTTATAGTATTTTTTGTGATTGGCCATGGGGGCTACATCCAAATGTCACTTTTCCCGGGATTCCCAAGTCAGGAGTCCTGAAATTCCTGAAATTAAGACTCTTACCCCTTTAGATACCTTCTCAATCTTCCTAATCCCATCCTAGAGTTCTAGCACGCCCCTCTACCCCCTCCCCCCCCAAAGTGTTGCGAGCCCAACTCCTCCTTCCATTGTCTTCTTTTTTGGACTTGCAACTGAGTCCATCAAGGAGATTGGGAGCGCGTCAATTGTGGTCATAGTCATTTATGTTGATGACTTGATTGTCATAAGAAATAGTGATATAGACATCTCTCATTTTAAAAAGCTTTTGAAACAAAAGTTTGAAATAAAGGATTTGAGCAAGTTGCATTACTTCTTTAGCATTGAAGTAATCCAGTCCCCTAAAAGGATATGGTTACTATACATGTAGTATGCCTTGAACAAATTGTCTAAGTATGGGATGATAGGTTGCAATCCCATTTTAATTCCATTGGAACTAAATGTGAAGTTGAATGGAAATGAAGGTGACCTTGTGGAACATACCACTATGTACAAATGCATAGTGAGGAGTTTGATTTACATGACCATCACAAGGCCAAATTTACATTTTGCAATTGGAATGGCGAGTCAATTCATGAAAACACCACAAAAGCCACATTTGGATGCATTGAAGCACATACTGAGGTACATAAAACACATTTTTTAGTGTGGATTTTTTAATGAAGCCAAGAGCTAGTTATAAGTACATGGATACATAGATGCTAATTGGGTTGACAATGTTTCAAATAGGAAATCAACCAATGGTTTCATGTTTTCTTTTTAAAGTGGTGTTATTAATTGGAGCAATAAGAAATAACCAATAGTTGCACTATCACGCATGAAGGCAAACTATAGAAGCACAACAAGTGCTACATGTGAAATAATTTGGTTACAAAAACTACTTTTAAATTTGGGACAATCAGTGGATGTTGTTGTTATTTATTGTGATAACATTAGTAGCATACTACTTGTTAACAACCTGGTTTATCATGCTAAGACAAAGCACATTGAGGTGCACTACCACTTTGTTAAATAAAAAGTTGTAGCAGGAGAAATTAACCTTATTTATGTCAGTACTAAAGATCAGGTTATTGACATTTTCACAAAGGCTTTAGGTATAGACAAATTAAGGAAGTTTAGAAAAATGCTTGGTGTATTAGAAGTGAATTTGAGCTTGAGGGGGAATGTTGAGAACCAAGCTCAACTATTTAGGTTTTCATTAATTACTAAGTAAAAAAGTAACCATGTTATTTTTATTAGAAACAATTTGAAAACAAGCAAGAAATGAAACACTCAAGGTTCATGAAATGGAATAATTGTATTAACTAATGAAAAGATTACAAAGGTTATATGCTTCAAATGCCACAATCACAAAACTATGGCTTGCAATAATTAACAAGGCTTGAAGCTTCTATGTGCATTTAAAACCATGAAAGGAAAGAATGAAAGACAACTCAAAACCACTCCATTATATACTATCTCCTAACCCTAAAGTAGCCGCCACTTAACCTTAACCCAGCCGTCGCCTAACCCTAGCCGCCACCAAGCCCTAAATAGCCTCCACTTCCAAACCCTAGCCACCACTATTCAACTTAATTTAACTACTATAAGGATGTGAATACTATTCATCCTTTTGATGAATGTTAGTCACATTCACCAACTTTGGGGATTAGAATTGAATAATATTTCTAACACTCTCATTTTATGGGATTTCTAATCCGAACATGTTCATCAACTTATGATGTCGTTCTTTGGATAATGCCTTGTTAAGGACATCCGCCACCATGTCTTCCATAGGACAATATTCAAATCGAACTTCTCCATTTTCAATTCATTTTCGAACAAAATGATGTTGTACATCAATGTGTTTTGTTCATGCATGGTGAGTGGGATTTTTGGTCAATGATATCACACCTTGATTGTTGCATCGAATCACCATCACTTTCTTCTCCTCCATGTATCCTAAATTCATCATCAATTTTGTTATCCATATGGCTTCTTTTATGGCTTGCGTGTTTGCCATGTATTTCGCCTCCCTGGTGGACAATGCTATTGTAGGTTGTCGTTTGTTACTCCAAGAAATGATTCCACCTCCGATCATGAAAACAATCCCTATGGTGGACCTCCTATCTTCAAGATCACCACCCCAATCTGCATCACAATATCTAAGCACTTCCTTGGATGGTGTTGCATTGAATTATAATTTCATTTGCAACGTACCTTGCAAATATTGAAAGATTCATTTGACGGCCATCCAATGCTCCATGCTAGGGTTAGCCATGTGTTGATTTAACACACTTATTGGGTATGCCAAGTCGGGTCGTGTGCACAACATGGCATACATCAAGAACCCAACCGCTTGTTGAAATGGAAATCCCTTTGATTCATCATTTCCATTCACATTCATTTGTAACTTCACTTTGGGATCAAATGGAATTCTAATGGGCTTACATTCCTCCATTCAAAAACGCTACAATATTTCTTTGAAGTATTTGATTTGGTTGATGTGTAGGAGTCGTTCATCACGATTCCTTTCCATCTCCATCCCCAAAAAGAAATGCAACTCCCCTAGGTCCTTCATTTCAAACTTTTGACTCAATTCTTCATTGATTTGCAAAAGTTTTTTTTGATCCTTGCACACCAAAATGAAATCATCCACATAGACCATAATGAAAAACTTCACATCTCCCACTTGTGCAACATACACATTAAAATTCGCTTCGTTTTTCATAAATTCAATGCTTTTGAGAAACGCATCTAACTTTTGATTCCATGCCCTTGGAAATTGTTTCAAACCATACAAAGACTTCTGAAGCTTACACACAAGATGTTCACCTCCTTGGTGCACGAACCCTTGAGGTTGCTCCATATAAATCTCCTCTTTAAGCTTGCCATTAAAAAAGGTAATTTTCACGTCCATTTGATGGATCTCCATGTCTTCCAAGGCCGCCAATGCAAGAATACAACAAATAGATGTAAACTTTACGATGGGCGCAAAAGTCTCATTGTAATCCACTTCGTAGGTTTGGGTAAAACCCCTCGCCACTAATCTGGCCTTATAGCGTTCCATTTCCCCATTTGCGCCTTGTTTGATTTTGAACATCCATTTGTAAGAAATGGGTTTCCTACCAACAGGAAGTGGTACCAAAGTCCATGTGTTGTTTGCCATGAGGGAATCATATTCTTCTTGCATCGCACACTCCCACTCCATGGAATTTTCACATGTTAATGTTTCTTCAATATTTTGGGGCTCCTCTAAAAACGCAATGGTGGCACGTTCCACTTCCTTGGTAGCAATCCACTAATTTTTTGGCCATTCCTTTCGTTGCCTTTGAGGTCTTTCCCTTAGCACATGTTGTGAAGGTTCATTAAATGGGTTATCATTCGAAACAACAATTTCTTCTTTTGATGACGAACTTGGCGTGGATTCATTTTGCACACCTTCCATCGTTGTTTCATTCAAAGGTGTATCCCAACTAAAGGTCAATGGTTCTTCTCCTTCAACTTCTTCATTCACAACTATATTTTTTACTTTCTTGGGATGGAGCACACCACCTATTTTTTTTAATCTTTTAATGAACATGACATCTTTACTTTTGATGATTCTCTTGGTTTCCACACACATCAAGCGATATGCTTTGGTGCCTTCATAATATCCTAAAAACACACAAGGCATGGACTTGGACTCTAATTTGGTCCTCTTTTCATTGGGGACATGTGTAAAGGCTTTACAACCAAAGACTTTCTGTCGCAACCCTACTTTGAGAGAGTGTGAGGATGAAACTCACACTCTTGAAATGGGGACTTGGGAGTCCTTTTGGGACTCCCAAAACTTTAGAGTTTGAACTTTAAAGTTTCACAACACCTCACATTGGGATGTTCTTTATATCATTGGAAATCTATCAAAGTGTAGATGTCAAAAATGGGCTTGCATGGGCCATTTGGACATTTGTAGCACACATTATGGCAAAAAGAAGGGCTGAGAGTCAAAAAGAAAGGCTAGTGGTTTGATTCCCGATCACTAAAAGTTGGGAATCGACCCAACCTCAGTTTTTGCAGGTGAAATGCAACACACCGTTGAAAAGCTCTCAAGGAGAGCTACAAGTTTGCTTTAGATCTCATCCCAATCGGAGGTCTAAGCAAAGAGTTATGACCTTGCAAAGTCCCGAAAGTCCAAATTGGGATAGTTTCGGGACTTCTCTTTGGGAGTCTCAGGACAAAAAACCATTCAGATGTGGGTGTCGTGGAGAGGTGTAGAGAATACTATATGGGGGAAGGTGGTGGCTTCCCCCGAATTCGGGCCGTGGTGAATCTTGTGAGTCTAGAGTTGCCCGTGGTTTATCCTAGCATTAAAGGTGTTCTAGAGAATGAACTAACCAACTTGTTGATTGGTTTGATGCAAGTTTGAGTAAGTAACTAAAGCTTGTCACTCTTCCTAGTCCCATCCCGGAGCTTCAGCACGCCCCTCTACCCCTTTTAGTGCTAAGAGCTAGGAATGTGCCTCGAATTTCTCACAATTCCACTGTTTAAGTAACTTAAACCCATCTTGGGTCTAACTAGGAACTTGGGAGCGTGTCACTTTCAAATGAGATACATTAGGTTTCCTACCACTCCATGCTTTTTGAGGGGTTTTGGAATCAAGAGCCTTGGTTAAACATCGATTTTTGATGTACACCGTTGTGTTCACCACTTCGCCCCAAAATTCAAGTTCCAACCCTCATGCAAGAATCATGTTTCTCGCACATTCCATGATGGTTTTATTGGCACGTTTCGCAACACCATTTTGTTGTGCGAAATAGGGCGCACTTGTTTGTCGTTGAATTCCACATTCCACAAGAAATGCATCAAATTTTTTGGACACAAATTCTCCTCCATTGTCGGATCGTAACACTTTGATTTTGTAACCAATTTCGTTCTTGACCAACGCTTTGTATTGTTTGAATTTTTCAAACACTTTTCCTTTGGCCTTCAAAAAATAAACATGAGTTTTCCTTGAGAAATTGTCAATGAAAGTGAAAAAGTATCGCACTCCACCATGTGATGTAATCCTCATTGGCTCGCACACATTAGTGTGGACAATCTCCAAAAGTTGTGAAGTCCTTGTTGCTCCATCCTTGGGAAATGATGTTCTTTGATGTTTGCCTTTGATGCATCCGTCACAAAGGTGATACAATAACACTTCTTTCAAATTCATGCCATCCACCATGGCATGTAACTCCTTAAGGCTTGCCATGTTGAGGTGGCCAAATCTTTCATGCCAAAACATCACACCTTCATCCAAAGAATTTGTAATGTGTGCCATGTCCTTGTGCACTTTCACATTAAGAAGGTACAAGTTCTTGTCCCTTTGTGCTTTCGCCATAACTTTTTGAGCATTGTTGACCTTACAACCATCCTTGTCAAACTCCACTTTGAAACATTTGGAAATGAATTTACTCACCAAAATAAAACTATTCTTCATTTTTGGAACATGAAGAACTTGGGTGATGGTTATGTGTGACAATTCGCCTCCCACTTGCATTGTGGCTTTGATGTTCCCCTTGCCAATGGCCTCCAAAACAGTGTCATTGGCCATGAACACCCTCCATGGGGAAATGCACTCATACATGTTAAATCATTCTTGTTCGAATGTCAGGTGTTGCGTTGCATTATAATCGACAATCTAATCATACATGGTATGATCATTAGCACTAAATGCGGTAACAAACATTTGTTTGTGATTTTCACAAGCTTGATTGGTTTTTATTTTTTCATCATTTTTCTTTTTCAAACAATTTCTCACGAAATGTTTAGGTTTTTTACAATAGAAACAAAACTTCTCGTTTGAGTTGTAAGTTTTGTTGACTAATGTAGTAGTCTCGGAACTTTCACATTCTTTTCTTTTGGACACTTCGTGAAGCAGCCTTGCTACAATGAATTGAAGGTTTACATCTTTTGTGGACATGGACTCTAAGCTTGTGTCTAAGTTATCAAAGGATGGAGGAAGGCTCATGAGGAGTACCATGTAAACATCTTCATCCGTATTATTCACCTTGATGGAATGTAGTTGGTCCGCAAGGGTTTTCACCGTGTTGATGTGCATAAGCATGTCATTTCCTTCTTACATTTTGATGGTGAAGAATCTCTTTTGAAGGAACAACTTGTTGCCAATTGTTTTAGCTTCATGCACACCGCAAAGAGCCTCCCACACACTTTTCACATTGTCACAATAGTGAATGTGTGCAAATTGGGCATCCGTGAGATGTTCACAAAGCAATGCAAACGCCTTCATCTCCTTCTCGTTGTAATCGGCCCTTGTAACTTCTTCACTTGGCAAGATGGCACTCCCATCAACAAATTTCAAAAGCCCATGTTTAGAAAGTATCATGCACATTTTAAACTTCCAAAGGTGAAAGTTGCCACCATCAAATTTCTTCATGACTTTCAAGGAATCCATTTGAAAAGAAGACATTTTGAACACAAATGCTACAACAAACATTCTTATCAAAAGATTAAAAGTTTTGGAAGAAATCTTTGACACTTCACGTAAACTTGAAAAAAAAAAAAACTTCTAACACTTGCAAATCTTTTATTGCACAAGCTTGAAATTTCATTTGAAATTTACAACAATGGGAAAAACTCTCTTTGACATTTGAAATTTGACACTTTCAACAATTGGAAGACCTTTCTTCCACACACTTCAAACTTTCAATGAATCAAAGAACTCTCTTCCACACATTTTCTCAAATTTGAAAGTTGGAATTCTTAACACTTCGAAGAACTTTCTTCCAAACACTTTCACCTTGAAACTTGATACTTTCAAAAAACTTGAAGAACGAGTTTTCCACACTTGAAAAACTTCTAACACCTTGAAGAAATTTCTTCCACACCTCCCACTCACTTGGAAATGGACTCCTATTCCATTTGTAACCTTATAAACTAAAAGCCTTCCCTCAAAAGCATTTTCCCTTTTTATGTTATTTAAGTTAAACCTTTGACTACTTCTTGTTCTAACACAATGTCCTTTCTTTTGCTTAGTGTGGGCCCATAACCTATTGGAAAAAACTTGAAAACAAGCAAGAAATGAAGCACTTAAGGTTCATGAAATGGAACAATTGTATTAACTAACGAAAAGATTACAAAGGTTTTATGCTTCAAATGCCACAATGACAAAACTATGGTTTATAACAACTAATAAGGCTTGAAGTTTCTATGTGCACCCAAAACCATGAAAGGAGAGAATGAAAAACAATTTAAAACCATTCCATTATATATTATCTCTTAACCCTAAAATAGTCGCCATTTAACCCTAACCTAGCTGCCACCTAACCCTAGCCACCACCAAACCTTAACCCTACCTTTACCAAGCCCTAAGTAGCCTCCATTTCCAAACCCTAGCCACCATTATTCAACCTAACTTAACTACTTATAAGGATGTGAATACTATTCATCCTTTTGATGAATGTCAGTCACATTCACCAACTTTGGGGATTATAATCAAATAATATTTCTAATAATTTTCACAAGGTTGAACTACTTTCTTTACTTAAATTAGTTTGTATATTTGTGGTTTAGTCTCTTAATTAAATACATTAGAGTTAATGGTTTAATTCTGTTTTCTTCATTGCACAAGTTTGTGTATTTGATGTGATAAAAACCTTGAAGAGGTTTTGATGTTATGTTGCATGTTGTGAGCATAAGTTTTGAGTTTCCTTTCAATAAATTTCATGTTTGCACTCGACTAAATTTCTTATTTATTAATAGTTGTAGTGCCAAAGTTTTAGTTTTATTACATTAATCGTCTAGAAATTTGTTGCAACCCTAACCTTGGGCTCGTGACCAAGGCATGCAAGGTTGCGGGCCAAGAGGGAAGTCTGAGAGTGAAGGAAAGTGTGAGGGAATGAATCCTCACACTCCCAAAGGAGCTTTTATTTTGAGGAGGTGGAATCCGGTGGACTCCCGAATGTTCAAAGAGTGATTGCAAAGGTCAAAACCAAATGGATTGAGGAGTTCTTCATACCATTAGAAAGATATTAAAACGTAGATGTCTAAAATGGGCTCGCATGACCCATTTGCACATCTAAAATAGAAGTTATGGCCAAAAGAAAGGCTGGAAGTCAAATTGACAATTTGATTCCCAATCACTAAAAGTTAGGAATCGACCTGATTTCCTTGCGTTTAGATGGCGTGCAACATACTGTTGAATTTTTTTTGACAAAGGCTATAACTTTGTTTGAGACCTCATCTCAATCGGAGGTCTGCACACAAAGTTATGGGGCCCCAAAGTGGGGGGAGTCCCAACTTTGGCAATTTCAAGAATCCCACTTGGGAGTCCCGGGACAAAAAACCATTTGGATGTGGGCCTCGTGGAGAGGCATAGAATATACTATAAGGGGGAAGGTGGTGGCTTCCCCCAAGTCTAGGTCGTGGTGAGTCTTGTGAGTTCAAATTGCCTGTGGTTTGTCTTAGCACTAAAAGTCCTCCAACTATGCACTAACCACCTTGTGTTGGTTTCGTGCAAGTTTGTGTGAGTAGTTGATGGTTGTCATTCTTCGTAGTCCCATCCCGGAGCTCCAATGTGCCCTTCTACCCCCTCAAAGTGTTGCAAGTTAAGGAATGTGCCCCGACTCCTTGCTCTTTTATTGTTTTCAGTTTAAACTCACCTTTGAGTCCATTAAGGAACTTGGGGGTGCGTTTCCATTAAGGGTGGATCCTTGGGGTGTGAAATTCATCCTTGTTAAACCAAAAATTTATTATTGCAATTTCAAAACCTTTTGCTTGTGTGTGCGGAAGGTGGATTGGGTTCTGAAGCCTTACATTTACATTAGAGGTTGGTGGTTTTTTATTTTGTTGGATGATTCAAAGATGTATAGACTTGATCAGGTTTTTCTTTTCTCCAAGTTTTCTTTTGCCTTTGTAATTTATCATAAATTTTGGCATTGTAACTATTTATGCCTTTTCTTGCTTTTAAGTTTTTGTTTGGTTTTTGGGTCATAAAACAATGCAGCAAAGGTGACCTTTTTGTAGGTTATGCATTTTAGTGTAGTTTTTGGAAAGTTAAGTGAAAATAGACTTAAAAAAATTGGACACAATATTTTTGACTTTTAAAAACCTCTCCATGACACATTTAATAACCTCATGTGATTCAAATTTTAAATATCAATAGGTGTCAATTATTATTAAAACTTTATTTCACACATTTATGTTTTAAAGCCTTAGTGGATTACTTTTTTGGCTTATTTTAACATGTTTTGACCCCTAATTATCATCCAAGGGGAGATTCAATCAACCACCCTTGTTTTTAATTCATTGAATTTTGAATGCAATTAAGGTGGATAAAGATTAAATCAGCTAAAAAAGTGGGGATTAAATCCTTGAAATAGAAATTTAAGGGAAAATTTTAAATTGGAAACTAATTTAATTTCAAAGAAATAAAAATGTTAATCTCTTGACATAATCTCAACATATTCAAATGAAATAACACATATTTACATTTGTATGAAATTACATGTAAACATGTGTATGAAATTGGAAAAACACAAACATTCAATTTTTTTTTAAACAACACAAAGAGTTTGAAAGACATTGAAAGAAAAAAAGTAATTTGTTTATGTTTCAATATCTTAAGAATAAGGACATTTTGAAATATTACAACTTGTAAAATGTTTATTTAAAAAAAATCCCAATTTGGAATCAGCCTCCAATAAATTTGTTGTTTGAAATTATCTTTTTGTATGACATATGATTATAGCCCATCCCACCTAAGCCAGCTCCGATGAAATCATCATCATTAGAATTATACTCAACATTATTACAAATGAAATTTATCATTATAATTATATTATAAATATATTAATTACATATAATAAAAATCCAAATTTTAATATTATCTTTGATGAAAATTTTAAGAGAATAAAATTATCTTATTACATAATGATGAAGATCATGACATCAATATGATAAGGAAAATAATAATATATTTATTAGAATTAAAACCATTATGCATACTAAATTATTATTATTACTATTATTAGATATTTATAATTTATAAGAGTTAGAAAAATTGACATAATAATAAAAATGCAACCAACAAACTAGGTAACCTAGTTGATTAATACTTCCAATAATAATTTTATTATATTTCAATATCTATGTATTTATTTAAAAAATTATTGAACTAATTACTAAATAAATATTTATAAATTATTATACTATTATAAAATCCTTTTCAAAGGATTAATGCAAGGATTTTTTTTGTGGTGAATTTTCACCACCTAGCAACAAAAAAAAAGGGCTAGTGAAACTAACAAAGGGATTTTTGAGAATTTTTTAAAAACATTTGCCATATTTCGAAAAAACAAAGGTAAAAGGCATTAAATTAAAAAAGTGTGTTCCATTGGGTTGTTATAATTAATCAAGATTCCAAAAAGGATCCACTAATCCACTAGGATAGTTGCCATTTATTGCTAATTAATGTTGAGGATCTTTGCTAGTACATCTACTTGAGGAATTTGAAAGATAAAACACACGACTAATATATTTATTAATAATTAAAATTTTATTTATTAAAAAAATTTAAAATGATAATAGCCATGTCAAGTGACATAACAATATATGTAATAATAACAAAACAACTAACCTAGGTTAGCTACAAATTACATTATTATTATGATTATAAGTAATCAATTATGAAGTATTACTACATTATAATAATTACTAAAAAGAATAATATATAGTTTTAATTTTTTTTAAATTAATAATTAATGAATGATTATAATCAATTATTGAAATACAATTTTGTTTCACTTTATTATTATGTTTTTCAAAAAAAGACTGTAATAATTAGTAGGAAATTTAATAAATTATTATACAGTTGCAGAAATTATTTTCAAGGCCAAAAAATACTTATTAAAAACATCAAATATTTATTTTAATATTTCATAAATAATTATAATGAATGAAGTGATAATATTAATAATAAAAATAAACTAGCTAACCTTGGCCACCAACTAGCTACAAAAATAATTCAATTATTATCATTTTTAATGTTAAATATTTATAATTTATACTTATTATTAACTTTAAAAATGAAAAAAATGAAAAAAATTATAATAAATAATTAATCCAGGTTCATTTAAATTATGTTATTAGATTTTAAAAACTAAATACTTCATATTTATAATTTCAATTATTAAATAAATAAATAAATAAATGATAATACTATAATCAGATTCGTCTTTGAAAAACATATAATAATTTAAAAATAATGAACAAAGTTGATGTAATTACTGTGTTTTTAAAAAATACAGTAAATAATTGTATGTATTAGTCATTATTTACTTCTTTACAGTAAATTGTTAATACAAAAATGTAAACTTTTATATTAATAATTATTCTTTTATAATAACATAAAATCATTGAAAATCATTGTCATTACTTAATTTATTTTTAAATTAGAATTGTAATACTTGAGTAATTAATTTAAAAATGAACATATTTATTCATAATCTATAATATATCATTTATAACTCTAGTTCTTATTTAAGTTTTTTAGAATAAATATTTAATAAAAATAACTAGTGTTATGACCTTAACTACATGGATTGTGATATAATAAATTGAAATATTTATTTCTTGTAACTATTTGTCCATAATAGAACACTTTTATAAATAATTATAAATGATCATATTTATTAATTCTAAGTTATTCTAAATAATTATTGTTACATCATAGATTTTCATATTACATAATTTTTATTCTTACGAGAAAAGAAATCAATTGTTGTAATTAATGTTACATTATTTTAAAATCATTGTAATTACTTCAGATAAAAATTAATTATTTTTTATGCATAATTATTCACATCTGTAATTTATAACTATAAATCTGAATTAAAAATTTGGAAAAATTATAATGTAGTTAAAATAATCAGTGTAAGATTGTAATTGTAGGAATTATTACATAGTAATTTTATGTTTTATTTTTTAAATTATGTAGGTATTTAGTTATGATAAATGGTTTTGTAGTAATTTTACAATAATTAGAAAAAGTAAAGTATGTTCAGCAGATTATTATATTTATAGTTGATAATTACGAATAGAAAAAAAAAAATTTATTTGACTGATAAATTTTTTGAAAATAATAAATGTAATAATATTTTAATTATTGTAATTAGTTTAATATTACATGAAAAATAAAGAATTCTGTAGGAATTGTTTTTCTAATAACAATTGTTAATTCATTATGTATAATTTGAAAATAAATATTTATAATAATAATAATTAATTAATTAATTAAAATCTACATTAATTAAAATTTCTATAAATCCACCTGATTTTTAAAAGTAAGGAAATATTTTTAAATATTTTAGTTATTTATTTAACTATGAATTATATATTGACTATTTGTGAATAATTACATAGGTAATTATTTAAATATTAAAAATTATTAGTTATTTAAGTAGTTGATAATGAATATTTAATATTTGTAGTGTATGCTTTATATTTTAAATATATGTTAAGTTTAATCATTATTAGTTAAATGATTATTTAATTAATTAATGAAACATGTACTTGAATTATTTAAAAATCGAAAAATTTAAAACAAAATGCATCTGGAAAGTTTTAGAGTTACAACTTTGTTTTGTGAAGAAGTTCTAACATTGAAATTTATCCCATATTGTTTGTTTTCCATTCCTATTTTGAACATTATATAAATAAGGGGTGTCATCATTTAATTTCACATTATGAAATTTGTGCACATGGGATGATCCAATAGAAAGGCTTAACCTAGAATGAAAAGAAAAATTATGCACAATTCTAAACTACCTATTTCCCCAACCTACTTATCTACTTAGTTAGGTAGGTACTTAATTTGAACTACTCACCTAGGTTGACCTGTGTACCTACCTATATGAATAGGTATTTAGCCTAGGAAGGTAGGACCTAGTTACCTTTTCACCTAAGTAGGTATGTAGCTTAAGTTTATGGCACCTATTTATGTATTTACCTATTTAATATGAATTTTTTTATTAAATTCATTTAAAAGTGCCATGTGACATATTTACCTTGGGCCATGTGTCATAATATAAAATCATCCAAACATTTGAATTGAATGTTGATTATTTCAAAAAAAATAAAATATTTAAGTTTAAATAATTAAATATTAAGACATGTGACAACACATCATTTGCCTTCAATAGTGATCAAAATAGTCACATCTTAATTGCATGTGACAATACATCAATGAAGTTAAAGGATGAACTTGTATTTATTGACTTTTTCTTTCATCCAATACCCATCGTTATTTGTGACTAATGTTGCATGTAACTTGTCTAAGATGACTAAGGGGATTTTAGTTGCAAATGTTACTTGTGACTAAAATTTAGTTGTAGTGACAAGTCGAAAATACGTGTTTTTCTTTTAGTGGTGGCATTTGGATAGGATTACTAATCATCCTACATAGCCTACTTGTATCACAACTAAAAGGATATCACATGAACCAAATCACAAAACAAAACATGCACAAGGATTGCGTGATCTCATGCAACTGTACATTAAGTTTGGTTTTCTAAGCATGTGTCATACCAAAAGCAAATTTGCAAGTATGTTTGTGGTAGGACTTGAAACAACTTTGTTTGAAGAAGAAAAGTGATCTGCTAAACCAATTTTATAGCAAAAGAAGGTTTAAGACATACATTCATGTTAGATCATGCAGGAAGATAGAAGGTTTGTGTTTACTCATTCTTGAGACCTGAATGTGTCATAGATGCAAGATTGGGAGCCATACACATGGCTATTGGAGATAATCCCAATAATGGGCATTGCCCATTTCCAGACAATGGCTAGCTTAGTGTTAATGGCTTTAATACAAAGCTCCCAACCATAGCATACAAATCCATAAAAAAATAAGATCATTCACCACTATGATAGGAAGCATAAGCAAGTGATTCCAACAAGGTAGACATTTAGATGAGGGATAATTGTAAAAGGAAGACGATTTAAACACACTTTCCTTTAGACTCAATCTAAAGCTTGAGCTGCAAAGATTCAACATAGGAGGCCATTTTCTACCACCTCTATGGGTATTAAAGAGGGAAATACCATCCTGGCTAATTACCAATGAATATTGCATTTCTCCACACAAACATTATTGGAATTATTGAAACCCAAAAAATTGTCAAACAATGTGAATTTCATTTAGAAAATGATAGTGTCAATCAATTAAAATGGTTAATAACATAATGCTTATAGATGCAACACCCACTTGTGAAATAGGAGGGCCCATTTATGGTTAATTCATGTCCTATCACTTGTGGGGTGAATTTGTGGCCAACACAACCTTACTATTGTGAAGGAAAAATCCCTAAGTTAAAGAGTACTTGGCAATTGTTCCCCCTCCACCTAATTCATTAACAACAATTCTAAAGCAAAAGTAAATCTTGCCTTTTTCAAAAATTTCCAAAATAGAAGTTTTAGGTCCTTTAAATTGAATGGCAAATCATTTGTTAATTGAAGATTTACTTAAAGAAATTCTCTTCATGATCTATTCCAACATACCATTGGTCAACCCCATATCAACAACACATATTTACCTTGAATTTTCTTGTAGGGTAAAATGTTGTTAAGTTCTCTTTGAAGCAAATAGACCCACATGCACCATCAAAATGTTCTTCAATAGAACCTTGATGAAGGCTCACAACCTCCTTTGGTGCTGAGGGAGTTATATTTGTAGCAAATCACTTTGTATACCATTGACATATTATTGTATTCCACAATTTTCAATGAAAGGAAGATTGAGCAACCAAACAACCATCAAATTACAAGGCCAAATATCAAACTTTAACTTTTAATAAAAAGAAAAGCAAGCAATAAAACATCAACTCACCACAACCATAAGTGGAACACTTATGAATCATTATTACCCAAGTCAGATAAGCTTCAAATAGACAACACTCTAAATAATGACCAAATAAAAAAGCAACAATTTGAGGGCCACATCTAAGTTTTGAATATGTAGTGACCACAAGAAAATTAATAGATGAATAATCCCCAAATATTTTCAAACAAGTCAATTGTATTCTAAAGCAATTTCTACTACATAAGAATGATAGATACCTTTATCTATAAATAGTTTTCTTTTGTATAGTTTGAAAACTTCAGGATGTGTGAACCTAATGAAATTCTTAGATAAAAGCAACACATCTAGAGCTTCCCACACATAAAGCTACACATCAATACAATTGTGTGAATCGATACCCATAATGTGTGATCATTAGAACAATGTATTTAAATAAATCAATGGAAAATACTTGTGAAGGGAATGGGTTAACCACATATATTCCTATTATGAACAATGCCCCTCGAGACTATGGCTTATTGATGGGAACTCATATGTACATAAAAAGTTGTAGTCTAATTTTGCTTCTTGTAATAGGTTCACACACCTTACTTGCATTACTTCTTGATGTTTTTGTGAGATGTTTTGTATTCAACATTACAATTCAATGTTTACATTTAAATGTTATGCACCTTCAGATTCAATCCAACATTGAGCACAACAAAATGGACTTTTGTGCTTAAGAAATGATTTAAAGAAGATTTTGTGATCATGCATTGCATTCATCAACTTGACCAAATCATGTTCCTTTTTTCCCATGCATTCCATTCTTCAAGGTGACATTTCTAGAATGGATAGTTTATAGAACCACTTGACATGAACCCAATGCACAAAACTTTCTCCCTATTAGTCTTTGGATGGCCCCCTTAAAAAGTGTGCATCTAGTGCATGAGTAGTTGTTGTATAAAATGGGTAAAACATGTACTTGCTGATGTGATTTGAACCCACAAAATAGTTTTTGAAGTAGCCAAAAGCTCTAACCACCAAGATGTTATTACCAACAATGATGAAAAATGTTTTGTTCCAAGCAACAAACCAATAGAAAGAAAGAGAGGGCTTATAAACACAAACTTGGAGAAGCTGAAGTCCAATCATGTTGCTAGGTGGTCATGTAACTATTTGAATTTCCATTGTTTCACTTTTGTGGAGGAGTTTACTGCTGGACCAATTGCATAAAAAGTAGAGTTAGTTTGCAACAATTAGGTTGTAAACACAACACAAGACATCTTTCAAAGTTGTTATATCTCCATGCACATTGTTGTTTTGATCAAGTTATACTTTGTGTTTTCAGAAAATGTCAAAGTTTATAGATTTTGTTTATAATTTCCAAGTTAGTTTTCTGTCATCAAATGCATTCAATTCCAAAATCATGTTTTGGCACTAAGATCCATAGAGCTTGCAAGGCAACAACGAGAATAGTTGATGTTTTACCTCTGCTTAGTGGACCATATAGTAGCAAATGTGGCAATCGATTTTCTCCTTTCAACTTGTCAACTTTTTCACACAAAAAGTCCAACAACATTCTTTGCTAGGGTTCCAAGCTATTCAACTTGGATTTACTACATATATACTATCTATAATAAATCAATCTAAGATATTTTATGGATTCCAAAAGAAGGGGCAATAGCTTCGGATCGAATGTTGGAAGTAAAATTTCAAGCAATAGAAAATTAGGCACTAAACTTGCTCCCAACAAAAACCCAATTCACATATCTACACCACATGAACACCCAAACCCATCAAAATATTTTCTAACTATATCATTCTAGCTCAACAACGTATGCAAACTATTTTTAGAAATTAAGTATGAATCTCCAAAGGAAGACCTTATTTTAATTTGAAATATATTCTCAAATTGGGGTCTAAAATGTAACATTAATTATAAACCAACATGAAATGTAAAAATATTGAAACATTTACCTACCTTGAGAAACCGGCCATCAAAAGTCTCTTGCATCTAATTATTTGTCCATTAGTGGCGATGTAACTATTGTGCCTGTCAATCATCAATAACTAGAACATCCAAAACAAACCTTATGCCATCTATAATATGTAAGGAGGCAATTCATATACAAGATCATTACCTTTGATATGATGGTGTTTTAGGAGCATTGGGAATTTGATAGTTTCTATTAGATGAGAATAAATAAACACAACCTAAGATGTCTCCAACATAATAACATAAGATGATTCATATGTGCCCCACTTTTGGTAATAGGTACCTACAACTATATTATTTTCGACCTCATATGATGAACCCCATGCATCAATAAAGTTTTCCTTAACTTTATGAAGAGGTTTTGAGCATTTGATAATCCAAAACTTTTGGCTTTCGTCATTATCGATAGCTATATTGATAACATAGTTATCTCCAATTTCTAAACACGCAGCAAGTGCATTTCCATCCTCACCATAATCCCAATCATGAACATTTTCTTCTTCCATGATAAATTGTGCAAAGTGAATATCAATAGGCTTCAAAGTTTCTAGCTTCCATTCCCCTATCCATTGAGCATATAAACATGCAAACCACTTTCTTTCCATGCAAAAGCAACAAAAACATGCCAAGTCCCTCTCCATTAGTTTAGTCACATCATATTGATTCAAGGCACATACAGAGTGCAACTTTTGTGCGCCAAGAATTGGACCACAAGTATAAGTAGTGTTTCAATCAACGTCATCATGATTTATGAGCCAAAACACCCTTTTCATTGGCTTACAGTGGCTAGTGTAAGAGGTCGTTGGCCTTTCAAACAATTTATCTCGCATAAAATTTACCACATTTGCTACATTTCTTAAGGGCACACCATGAACATTTAGTTGTTCTTGTTGTAAAAATTACTTGATGACACCCCTAGTTCCATCATGGGTTCATTTCCCATGACCAATCCCAAAAAAGGATCAAATTTTCACACACCCACATGTTAAATTAAGATAACATCCCACAAAATACCAAGTTTCATGGGATTTAAATTGGCTTACACAATCAATCGACCAAACAAACTGAGTAGAAGAAGCATATCCTTCGTAAACCATGTGAGTTTAATGTTTTTGCAAGCAATGTTGCACAAAATATGAATTGTGCTTGTGGTCGTCACTTATATAAAAGTGATACTTGGTAATCAAATATGAATCTGCATCATTTGGGTCCCAATTAGGGTTAAGACGATAAGTAATGTGGACCAAAATTGAATTTTGATAAGAGTGCCAATGCATCAATTATACCTCATTCTAAATTGCAAAGGAATAATTCTTTACAAAGTCAATCATAGATACAATGGACCCTAACTACACAAATTTTAAACATAATTTAAACTGCATGTCCTATTAATTAGCAACAAAGTTATGGTGCACAAAATATTGAAGCTTAGGTTTCAAATATGTAATAAGTTCATCAATAGGAATAACCTTGTGTATAAGGTTTAGTTTCTTTTGTGGTTTACGTGCCATTGACATAGTTTATTCAAGAACAAATTGCCTCCAAGTGACCACATAGTCATTAGATCCTTCAATTTCCTTGGGACATAGTGGTAATATATTGACACCACACTTATCACATTCACCAAATAAACAATCACATTTATGCCTTTGCATAACCTCATCTTTCTTGCACACAATGCTTTCCCATATTTGGGTGACTCCAGAAAAAACTTCACCATTAACCTTGCAATAAGCATCAAAAGTAAAAAACACAAATTTGGCAATCGCATGTATAATTAAAACCATCGGTAACTTTTTGCATATTGTTAAAAGTTGTCCATAATTCATCAATTTCAACATGATATATGCAACATGTGTTCTAATCTTTCATCCTCCGCACAAAGAATGGCTTAAGTCTTTCAAACACACATTGCCCAATATTGACACATGGGTGAACAACACAGAAGCTAGCAACAAATCTAGTCTGCACATAAAAATGAAACAATTTTAATATGTTCTTGATTTATTCCCATTATTATTCAAGTTCATTAGCTTGGTGAGATGTACGTGCACCAAATTTCTTTAAAGACTTCATGGAACTTACTCTAATATATACCACAACTTTCTGATAACAATATGTAATTCAATTTAAACTTTTTCACTACAATTTGTACCTAAACATGTCATGATATTCCCATCTTGAAAAGAACAACAAATTAATTCAAATTATTTTACAGAACTTCAATAATGGTCCAACATGAAATCCATAAATGTAAATCATATACAAATGTATAAGGCACCTTCAAATTACACTATAATCCAAGATGTAGTCCATAGAACATCCAGAATACCAACATGACATCCTTCAAGTACATTAGTCCCACAAAGTACCTTTAAACACATATTAGTCCAACATATGTGAACCATATTGACATAGCCATATGCAATAGTCTCAATTTTCAAGAATTGCATCAGGGATATTGGGGTATGATAAGGCTATTAAAGGTTTTTAGCGATTTCACGTTAGAATGAGGAATGATGGGTGCACATGGTTGCATGGGGGGTTGTTTTTGTTTCAAAATTTGATTATTTTCTTCAACAAAAGTTGGTAATCATAGTTTTAAAATTTCAATTACATGATTGGGGTGAGAGGTTTGTAGAGGGTTGGGGTTAAAAATAAACAATAAAATTTGTAATGTTCAGCAAAATGTTGGTTTCATTTTGATATTTAGTGGATAGTTATGTAAGCAAGGATGATTTGAGATTCTTGAAGTAGTTAAGAAATGTTAATGAAGGGTTCAATGGATATAAAATAATCTTCAAACATTATAAGCCTGTAGGATTAATTCAAAACAACATAACAATTAAAAATGAATAGGGTGATAGGGTGGCAATTACGACATGGATTTCATGACGAATGAAGTTTTATTCAAATTATGGAAAAGTTCAAGAAGGAACTATAAGTACATGGTGAGTCCTAGGTTATGCCATAATGGTAATTCATAACTGCAGGAAATCTAAGATGCGTCAAATGGTGCAAATTAAATAATTTATTTACCTTGTTATTAGGAAGCAGTTGATGAATCAAACTCCGCAACCAATGATAGTTTCCAACGCTGGGAATTGAAGACCATGCAAAAATGAAGGTGTTTTCAGTTTTGTAAAAACCTTTGTAGACAATTTCAAATTCATCGTTAAAAGTGGCATCAACTTGCAATAAAATCATTAAAGTACGAAAATTTGGAAAAATTCGATATTCCAAACTCAAAGGGGTTCAACTTCACAACGAGGGCACTTTTCGCAGTTTGAAATGTTCATTATGAAGGTGTCGAGTCAGTGTGAAATCTAAGGATGACTCTCAAAATAGTTCTTCATTCATTTGTGTGGTTTAAGGCCTGTAAGACATAGTCATGCATTATGCCATGAATTCAAAGAAAGGAAAAAAATCTTTAATCAAAATCAATTTGGCAATGAATGTGTGAAAGATTTGGTACCTCGAAATGTGTGATTGTAATTTATAGGTCAAGGAAAAGTAAAGAAAGATGCGAAATAATGGTTTAGAACCATGGTAAAACAAAACCTTAAAATCAATGAAAAAAAGCTTTAAATAAAATTTTATGGGGTGAAAAGTGGAAGGAGGTGAAAATGATGTTTCCCTACTCCTTCCAAAGGTAAGTAAACATGGAACATTCTAAGAGCCACTAAGCTTGGAACCTTCCATTGGCCACCAAGCAAAATGCTTACCCATTAACCTCCAAGCATTACATTCATTTCAAGGGCCCCCAAACTTGGAACTTTTTATTGGCCACCAAGCTTAAAACCTTCCATTGGCCACCAAGTTGTGGTCTTGTTTCATTTCCTTTTTTCTTCTTATCTTTAAAGCCGCAAATTTGGATCATTTGTTTCTCCTTCTGGATGTGATTTTCAATTTGAATTTTTGAAAACTTGTTCTTACAACTTTCCTTGGGAAGAGAAAAATGATTAGTCTCAGTAGATGGTGGAAAGAAGGAAAATATATTGAATGATAATAGTACCTTTCAAAGAATGGAAATGAGTAGGGGTAGATTTGGAGGTTGAAATCTTAGAGAAATTTCATAAAACCTTTTGGGTTTTGTAGCATAATTTTTTCTTGGTCTAGGGTTTAGAGTTCGAAATTTGGTGAATAGGTGCGCCTTCTAATTAATTTTCCAATGAATTAATGCAAGCTAAATTTGCATAAAGGATGTGATGGTAATACTGTTTAAAGTGACTAGAAGTCTATTGTCAAGTTGAACTTTTTGTTTTCGTAAAACCTTTTGGGGTTTTATGGCACAACTTTTTACTGATTTAGGTGCAAGGCTTGAAATTTGGTAAGCATGAATGATTTTTAACTAACTTTCCAATGAACTAATGCAAGCTAGATTTGGATAACATATGTGATGACAATAATGTTTTGAATGACTAGAGGTTTGTTCTTAAATTGAACATTATGTTGGCTCCTTAGATGTTGATTTAAATGGGTGATAGTTTAACATAAAATTTTAGGATTTGGAGAGTTTGAACTTTGAAATGAAAATATATTTATCAATTCCAAATCATAAATGATGCATAAGAGGCAAACTATTTGTTTTTAATTACAAACGCAATTTAATATTTAGATATACACTTTGCATTTTTCCTTCACCAATAACATATGTACCTCTGAGTATAATCACCTCATAAAACTGGGAATAAAGGGACGAAAAGTCACCTCACAACATATAATCCATAAAACATTTTTGAAATACATAGAAGTCCATAAAATATCCTTGTGGCACACAAAAGTCCACCATATAGTCCACAAAACATCTTTCAATTGCCCATAAGTCCATTCAATGTCCACGTAATGTCCACACAATGTTTTGAAACACACATGAGTCTGACTAACAATTCACAAAACATTTTCATGGCACATATAAGTCCATTAATCATTTTTAAACCATACATAATGTCAATGGAGTACCCACCATGCAAACATAAAATCCATCAAGCACACACATAGTCCATATTCTTGTTACCTACAACACATATTACTTTAGTAGTAGTTTAAATGTCATCTTGACAACACATAAGTCCAATATGAATTAACATTATACCCTCAAAGCACACATTAAAATCCAACCTACAATCTAAATTGTATTTTTGAGCACACAACAATTTTGAAAAGACATGTAATAATGATCATAATTCCAAATTCAAATTTGAAAACTATGATTGTGATTCAATTTGAAAGGTGTGATCCAACAAAAACTTCCATGACTTCACATATGAAACTTCACCTTTATAACTATTGGATCATTCAATTACCACATCATTAAACATTAATTTAAAAAAATGTATTCATTTTAGTTTTTCATCAGATGCAATTTCAAATTTCAATAGTGGTCACCAATTTTTTAAGAATTTGATCTAAGTAAATTAAACTAAAAATTTTCAACAAGGAAAATTCCTTGTACTTGGGTTTCCATCAAATAATGTGTTGGCTTCATTTCATATTAATTAAGGCCAATTTGAAGTCGTGTGACATCGGTCTTATTTGGGTTAACGCGGGTTTGAGTTATCCACCAAGAAATAACATTGTGAACATTTGTGGACAGAACCACCCAATGCATCTAACATAAATTACATGTGCAATTCTTCTTCTTTCTTTGCATGAGATCTCACTTGCTTTGCATTCTAGGCAACTTTCTTTACTACACTTGTAATGTCAACTTCAACTTGCCAGTTAACAACAATTTCAGGTTCTAGTGTAATAGTTTCAAGCTACAATAAAAGCCTTGCCCTAATAGCATGACCTAGCCAAATGATCCTCCTTTTTTAGTCCTTGTTCTTTTTCGAACCCATAACCTTGAAAGATTATATCTTCTAATCTACAAGATGAAAAAAACCTCATTAAATATACGTGCAAATCAAAGATAAGTTGCCTAAAAATATGAAGAGAAAAAAACAAATCATTCGAACGAAATATTTGGTGTTCAAATAAACAAGTTATAAAATGAACACAAAAAAATGTTCAATGTAATGTGCTTGAGAGGAAATGTTGAAAGGAGTTTGAAAATGTAAGTGTAGGGCATTTATAGTGTGATGAAGTTTGAGCTTGTAGTAAAAAGTGAACAATGTTGCCGCAAAGGATAGCCGATAGAACAAGATAATAAGGAAACACATAGGGCAAAACAAGGAATGCCTTCTAGTAGAGAGAAACAGTTGAGTGCCAAACCCTAAAGCAGTCGGGCACAAAACCTTAAAGTAGTTGGGTGCGAAACCCTACAATATTAATTAGTTCAAATCATGTAAGCACTTGGTAGGCACCTACCATCAAAACCTGGTGACCATTTCATTTTGGGAGCTACATCATTATGAATCCTTATAGAAGATTTATGTATTAGAGATATTTGCAAATTAATGAAACCCAACACCAATATTCCTTGTTTGGTCATAAGGGGATGATATTTCTAAAAAATAGTGAAAAAAAAATACACTAGGTTTCAATGGGGATTGAAATTCATATTAATACCATATTTGGTCAAATCTAAGTTTCATCTACCCTTTTTTTCTTGATTGCCTTCAAACAATCTCTTGTTATTGTTATGTGTTGCAACTAAAAATATTTTTGAACCTCATGCATTTATCTCGAATTTTAGCATTTTATACCCATATTTAATAAAATTCCATTACTTTACAAATGACAGTTAAAGGTTGAAAGAAGGGTTGAGGGATGAAAGAAGGGCGCAAAAGGAGGCCAGTTTATGAATATCTGTATTGTGTATATAATTTGTAAAATATTCCATATGATGACTAATGTGTTTAGTTCAATGTTCTGAAATTCATTCATTCATGCACATCAACTTTTCATTCATAATGAATAACATTCATTCATCATTATTTTGCTTGCATAATACATATTTTTATCATGAATGACATCCACCATAAAGCATAAAACATATGTAAAATTGTTTGGTAGTTGATATAACTTAGTTCATTGCTCATGGATGAAATTTGTTCATGAACATACATTTTTCATCAATGGTTTTTGAAATTGATCCATCAACATCATATAAGCTTGCAATTCATTGATCAAATAAAAAAATGATTCCATTCTTACTACTACTGTATGGGACAAAATAATTTGGAAAAGCTATAGTTGAAGAAAGAGAAAGTTTTACTGATATTTGTCAAAATTGTTGAATATTGAAAACCATTGGATTACTATGACAAATGTGCAACGGTAGACTTATTCTTCAACTGCTGAAAATTTCAATTTGAAACTTTTTGAAACTTGTCTTTTAAAATAAACAAATATGTGACAAAAAAGTGCCGAACATTGGTAGTAGGTACAGTATGCATAATTAGCTTTTGCTTTTTCATGATGAATCCACCAGTGCCCATTTTTCATCCACAATTGAAATTCTACAAAATTATTTAACATTCAGACTTGCAGAAGGCTAAACGGAAGCATCCATCCCCTCCGCCAACTGCTACACATATACCGGATCAAACATAATTTGATCCAAGCGGTAAGCTTCATTGAAGGCGCTTATGACAAGAAGACCCAGATGAAGAACCTGTTACTCGAATTCGTGTTCCAAGAAATTAATGTGCATCTACTACTAGGTAGTACTAGGTACATGATTCTTATAATACAAACACCTACGTGTACTTTCAAGAATTTATGAATTAGTATTTATCGCCAATTTGGATTTTTGAAGCTTTAGTGACCTAACCAGATTTTGATTTCCCAATACTGGTGATTGGGTGTCACAACTCATGACTCACTATATATTCACATACATGAAGATGACAGTTCTATATTTCTGAATTTTTGTCAAAAAACCAGAACTGATGGTTCTTTGATTCTGAAATTTGAACTCCAAGCAAACTGAACTAGTCTAAGTGATTGTCAACTCGCTAGTGTAACCTAAAATGAACCAATCAAGGATGAAGAAACCTAAAAGTGCAATGCTTTTGATGGGTCATTATTAGGAGGATGTAGATTTCGTAGTGAAGGAAATTAGGTTTCCTTCTTTAAATGTTTTTAATTTTTTTTTGTTATGTTTATGTTTTGCAAATTGCAACAACAATGGTTGCAATGTTGAATGGTGATGCAGTTTTAGCTGGGTTGTTAAGAATTCATGTGTGGTGTGCTTAGCTGATATTTATTTCTTGTGTAATTTAGTTTTTAGCAGAGAAAAAAAATGGGAGACTGATGATTGGATAGTTAGATTTTGGTAAGGCATGTTAGGAGATCTTTAGCAAGGATTGAAAGGTGTTGTTGTGGGACTATTGAACAACATTGGGAGTGTGATTCATGAAGCTATTTTTTTTCTTTATGTTCTTTGTTTTGGAGTTGGTGAGTATGGTGTGTGAGATGAATGTTCAATTGTCCTCCACTCTCACTTCATTTGATTTCTTCTAAATCTCCACTATGCATGAAGAAGTAAAACAAGGTGTAGAAGTAGGTCATTTGGATAGTGTTCATATGGAGATGATATGAACACTAGTGGATTTGAAGAAGCTAATTATAATGGCATTCTCTTCTTCAAGTTTGATATACTTATGAAATCAAGCACTTATATGAGGTTGTAAAAGAATGGTTGTAGAAGTGAGTACCTATCTGCATAGGTGCTTTAGGTGAATTCTGTTTCCTTGTACATCATGGGCGAGTTGATAAGGTGAATCTTGCAAATTTGGGGTTTTCAAGGGAATTGTCTCATTTGTCAAGGCTTCTGGAATGTGGGTAGCACATTGTAAATTTGTGAACTTGTACTTGTGATGTTTTATGGCAGGATTTGTGTTTAGAAAGTTTGGGATTTACATGCCATGAAGAAAACCATAATAGATTGAGGTGCCATGAAAAAAACTATAATAGCCCCTTAGAGTGAATCCAAAACATTTGACCACAGTATGAACCAGTAAAAAAAAGTAATCTCTGTAAGACTGTTTTGCTCAGATTTCCTGGTGTTGAAATGTCAAATTCACAACTTCTGGCCGTTAGCAAGTACTCTTTTGTTTTTTGGCTACACTAGTTCCATCAGTACCAATTTACTGGTTCCTGCTCCCCAAAAAGAACACAAAACGAAGAACGCAATTTTATGCAATGGTACCAGTTTCACTCACTTTATGAAGGTCACACTCAAATTCGGGATGAAAAAGGGACTAGAGGATCAAACTAAGGACCAAAAACAGAGTGACTTTATGGATAACTTTAATGAAAAGTGAACACAAGCAAAAAGGAAATAAGAAACAAATAAAAGCCCAAAATGGGCAAGATGAAAGTGGCTCTGAAAGGAGCCAGTAGCTAGAAACTTGGCTTTTTTCCTGATTTCCTTGCAGTTCTGAAGTAGGGAGTCAGCCGTCCCCACTATCAGTCACGTATTGTGTGCAGACGCATGCGGAATAGGACCCCTCCTCAGTTTTATTTTATTTTTTTGGGGAGACTTTGGCAAACCAGCAGACACATTCGTACCACAGTTTTTTGTAAAAAAAATTAAAAAGAAAAAAAGAATCCCATGCGCCCTTGGTCTCTGGTCTGGTGGTTATTCTCTTCTTTCTTGGCAATGGTTATTTTTCTGTTTGTTCCCAAAAACAAAAAATAAGACTGCATTAATTTTGTTGGGTTGCTTTTAAACGTTATAAACATCCTAAACTAAATCAGGATATTTCCAGTCCACATTTTAAGAATTTCCGTGGTAAACATAGCTACCAAATGAAGCCTCACTCACAAAGGTGAAGTGTGGGTGCTGGTTCACCCTTGCCTAGGACCCTAATTAGACTTCTACTGCAAAGTAAAGTAGTAATACTAATAATGTCTCCTGCCGCTCATTGTTTTTGGTCTCAATTTTTGAACCCAGTCAAAGTCGCAACCATCCTGAAGAGAATTTAGTAAATTTTGGATACAAGCCAAATATGAGTATCCTTCTGTACTCTAGGCCAATTATATGGCAATTAAGATTCTTTTCTAGAAATATAGTGCATTTGGGCCATTATATTTTCTTGAAACTTCCTTTGTATAGGTCATATATATATATCTCGATTTTGTAATGTAACCACATTGGAAATCATCCACAAGTGGAATTAGCCAAATTTTGCTACAGGTCAGAGAGGAAAGGTCAAAGAGAATAGTAGAAAAATTGATCATGCTATATTACCGAGGTGAAACTGGATATTAACTCAGAGTTGTGTGGTTCATCCACAATGGATGAGAAATTAGCAGTGTTAGCCAGTTATTTTTATAACCATCAGGTAGGTTTTTTACTTTTTGAGACCACAGGTTCTTAATATTCAATATCACAAAATTTGGGTAGTAACCGTTAAGTATGTATAAGGATAGGTTATCAAATAATTTGTTGATAACTACTGGTTATTAACTGGAGAAAAGGTTTTTTAAATTATTATTTTTTTACAATTTAAAAATGAAATTCTGTGTTACTATTTAAAGATTGATAACCTACTGAATGATAATTGAGTCATCCAGGTAGGTCATTAGATTTTTGAAATTTCAATACCATCAAAAATTCAAAAACTGACTGGTAGGGTATTAGAAGCGAGCGGCAATAACTGGATCAAAACTCAAAAACCAGCCAACACTGGCGGTGATAACCGGCATCGACTGGAGGGTGCGCTCGTGGGTGCTGCTGGTTCCCTCTGCACATTCTAGTGATTTGGAGAGAAAAATTAAGGGGGGTTGGGCTAATGCCAGGGTTAACGTTTTGGGAGGGCGAAAAGGCGAGTGTGCGCCATCTGGCGGTGCTGCTACCAGCACAAGAGCGAGCACGACAAGCAAGCTGGCTTGCTGGGAATCACTCACGCGCCGGATCAAGAAAGCGCAAAGTCTGATCACAAGCAGCTCCCAGCTCCCTTTCTCCCTCCCTGTCGAGTTCGATCCGTCTGTTTGTTTGTCTGATGATGTAATGCTCATCATACTCTCCAAATTCTTCGCCTCCAGAGCCGTGCCCTGATCTGGAAGTTGTTCTAACTGGAGCCGGCTCTTAGATCTAGCTAGATTCATAAAGCGGCCCCTGCACAAAGCAATCTAGGCAAAGCAATTGCTAGCTTTGACCTGCAGCAGGGGACGTACTGGTTTTGACTTTCTTAATATTCCGGACCTTGTGATTCATCAGATCCCGGGGCTACCTTGCTCTAGTAGCTTATTAAACTGAGCTAGAGTTAAGTTTCAGTTGCTAGCTAGTCAACAAACTCAATATGTTTAGGAAACTTTTGGTATCAGATTGTGCAGCAGCTTCGTCTAGCTTGTGAAGAAGAAACACTACTGTGCATACGGTAAGCGTATATACTGTCGCTGAATTTTGCTTTCCATTTTTCTTGCAGCAGGACGATCCGAGATGATGCAGTGGTAGAAACTAGATTCCCAAAAAAACTCGCAAGTGAGCGAGCGAACGAGGGCAGGGTACATGACATAGTGGCGCAATCATTTGCAGCTGTGTGGGTCATGGCTGATGCTGCCACGCCGCACCAGCTGCTTATAGGACCGATGCAGGCCTCACCCAAAGCTCCTTTCCTGCTGCACGGCCTGCAGGCAAATGAGGACGCGGGGGGCACTACTAGTATGGATTTGAACCACTTGGTGGAGTCGGGTTCGTCAGGTGGAAGCTGCAGGCGGAACCGGGGGGACGTCGAGCCTGCACTAGGAGTCTCGAGTACTGCAGCGCCTGGGGATCCGGAATATTCAAGCACGGGCTCGCAGTACGCGGAGCAGCAGCTTGGAAAGAGAGGCGAAAGCTCGAGTACTATTGCAGCAAGTGTTGCTGATCGTCTCGGCAGCAGTGTAGATCACAGTCCGCCAGCTGACAGTATGGGTGCAGCTGGGACGTTATACCCGGCTAAAGTCGACCGGATTTTATCAGAAGCCGAGACTAGGGCGGCGGAAGACCCGCGGCCGGATGCAGGTCTATCAGTTAGCGATCCTTCGCAACCCAAGAAGCTGCAGCTGCAGAAGAATATGGATCCGCAAGGCTTGGATCCCGACATCGAGATGGGTCTAACCACTGTGCGCGGAAAAATTCATTCTGAAGCACTTAACACTAGTAGTGCGGATGCAGATATCGACTGCGAGAGAATATGTCGCGTCTGCCATGTAGATCTGTATGCCCCGGGAACAGGAGAGCCAATGGAGCTGGGATGCGCTTGTAAGCAGGACCTTGCGCTCTGCCACCGTCCGTGCGCGGAGGAGTGGTTCAAGGTTCGCGGCAACCGCTCCTGCGAAATCTGCGGCCAAACGGTACAGAATCTCCTGCAGCCGGCCACGGATCAACTGGAAGCAGCTGCATCCGGATCATCATCTCAGGCACGGCTCGATGCTGCAGCGGTCACAGCCGACGGGGGCAACAACGGGGCGTCGGGACTGCCGAGAACGTCGGGCGGAGGCAGGTTACGCCAATTGCTGTGGCAGCGTAAGGCGGTGCGCAACTTCTTGCTTGCAACCCTTGTGGTAATCTTCACGGTCCCTTGGTTCTTCCGTATTGCTTATTACACAGCGTGATCCAAGCTTACAACCCACATCTCTCTCTCTCTCTCTCTCTCTCTCTCTCTCTCTCTCTCTTCAAGGATCAACAACAACACAACAGCCACACGGAGCCCTTGTGGGAAAAGTGTCTAACTTTACCTCCAAGTAACAGGTAATTGTACAACACAGTGTGTTTTGCAACATCCCCAACGAACCTCACAGGGAAAGTTCATCTGGAAGGGTTTATGCACAACTCTACCATATGACTACAAGGGGAATTAGTCGGTCTTTCTCCTTGGTTGCAAAGCACCTACTGGGGAAAGACCAAATTTTCCCTTTGACATTGGTTCTAAGAGGGTTTTCTACAATGGATAACTGCGAACTTTCTCACATGTCACACAGAGAGTTGTACGAGAACTCCTTGTGAGCACAGCAAGGCAAGCTCCACATAGTGTCAATCTTCTTCTTGTACATATATATCAATTGTGAACCTGCAACAGCTTAATGCCTAGCTAGTTGTCTACGAGTGCTTGCTGTAAATACTTCACTATTACCATACTTTCCATCCCAAATGTCTAGCTGTCAACTAGTTACTAGTTTTACCACACATTTTCCAAATTCCATATCCATCATCAATTCTTCTAGCTAGCATTGGGCCAGCTCCTAGTGTTGAAAACAAGAGTTAAAATTCGCCACCTGTGGTGATCAGTCACTCATGGGCTGGTTTCTTGCAAAGAAAAAAATTCTTACATTAACAAGAGATCAATGATCTTGTCATATATTGATGCGTGGTGCTAGTAGGCATTGCTATGGAGACTAGAGTGCCTCTTCACATTTAAGGCCACCAACCAGCTATGGCAGCGCCAGAGTGAACCAGCACTCACTAACGCATCACCATGGATGAATGAATATGTGTGGATGGACAGGACAGTTTTTTCATTTGGTTGTTGTTCCCCATAGCTGAGGGTTCTAAAAGTGTGCCACAGGTCCTAAAAACGGGGAAGCAGGGTGGTGCGGTAGTGGCTGCTGGGTCACACCCTTGCACCCACGAGGTGAAGTCAGTCACGATGGGGCTGTCTCTTCTCACACCTGCTGTGGGGCTCATAAATTCTACTCTCAGAATCTCCAAAGGTAGTTTCATCCGTTGTTGCGTGGTTCTTTAGATTTTGTTATTAACATCCAGGTTGGCGTTTTGGAAATTTTGTAGAAATCAACGAATCTCTGGTTTCGGTTCTTTCAACATTTTCAGAACCAAATGATTGTGGCCAGCTCCAGGGTTTTGAAAATTTTCAAAGAACCAGAAGTGGGTCTCATATTGGAACAACAATCAAAGAGCCAAGGGTTGTCAAGCCCTAAACCTATGTAGTAGCCTATGATACTCACCCAATTACATAGGTTTAGGAGCGTTTACCTATGCAGTGGGAGGGGGGAAGTAGGAGGGTTTACAAAATAGGTTACCAAGGTCGAACCCTGGTAAATCAGTTGCAGTTCACCCAAAACTGAGTCACAATGGGTTTCCAATGGATGGTGCATGGGTGAATCCTTGGTCGCATAGTCACAGGTAGATTGGTGATACTGAATCAACGTTTTTCTGGGTGGCTAAAAATAGTTAATATGCTATGATAAATCATGAGTACTAAAAGTAGAAATGAAAATAGCCAGGGTACAAATGCAAATATCACCAGGATTCATCTACTTTTCATGCCAAGGTAGTCATTACACAATAATAATGACATTGGTTTAGATTGCCCCCACAAAAATAAAAGTCATCCAGATAGATTCATCACTTTGCTCATTTTGAATCGGAGGGCTAAGGGTTTCATCAACACTACATGAATGAAGGATGCATGTGGTCACACTATTATTGTTGGGATGAACTTGTGTTATCTCTTAAGTCTATGTTTGTGATTCACAAAATCTTTATTCCTACAAAGGTCTAGGTGAGGGGCCTGGGTGAACTAATGCTTACAGCAGCTTTCAAGTCTTTGAGTGAGGCTTTTTAGTCACCATATTAGCCTGAAAAATGCTAGGTTTTGGACTCAAGAGCCTGATTTAGTTGAAGCATAAGATATTTGTAATATTTAAAAACAATTTAAATGGATTTTTGGGTTTTACCATGGTACCAGTGTGAGTGTGGTTGCTGGCTCACCCATGGTCTAGGGGATGCCCCTTGGAAAAGGGTTGTACTATCCTTTGTACTTCTTTTTCTATGAGAATATGTGTTAATTGTATTGTCATTGAAAGATATATTCTATTGGCTTTAGTCCAAATTCTAGGTCTACTTATTTGTAAAATTGCTGCCAATTGAAATAGAGTTTTGGTGTGTGAGTTAATTTTGTTTTCTAGTTCAAAATTTTCAATGTTTTGAGTTTCATTTTGGGTTTTAAGCTGTATCTTATTGTTAGTCTTGAAACTTGTGAAAAGAAACATTTTTGCAATGAATTGTTGTCAAATTCATGTTTCATTTGTCTTTTCATAGTCATTATTTGCTATTTGATGAAACAGCCATCATCACATCCACTCAAAAATGAAAAAAACATTTTAACCTAAAGGATAGAATCAACTCACTACTTTAGCCATTCATGTGTGTAAAAATAAAATTCAAATTTGCCAAAAATATGTTTTAAAAAAAATACATATTGCAACCCATAGAAATCTTAAAAAAGTCTAGGAAAGACACTGTACAAAATAGAGTTATAGCATAAGGCTATTCTATCCAGAACATTTGCCAGTAGAGAATGTTGGAGGCTCTTATAGTTTTGTATTCTCAACAACTCTAGGTTAGGAATGGATGATGATCTAATAGTTTTGACAATGTGTTCAAAAAAAAGGAGGGAGTAGGAGGAGGGGCAAGGGCAGCAAGATCTGTATTTGTTAATGGTTCCTAAAATCAAATTAAATGGAAACCAAATTTCTTCCATCAAGATTTTGAACATTTTTTGTCAATTTTGGCCCACCTCCATCATGGCTTATGCAACATTGAACTACATAGTCAACTTGAAGAGTCCTTGAGCATCCAAATCCCATGCCAAAAGAATGGAAGGAACCAAAAAAACACCTATGGATTATCTATCCACATGGATGAATGCATGTTTCTTCTCCTCCTCTGATTATGCTCCTTCTAATGGAAACCACTTCTAAAACAAAACTTTTAGGACTATGGCAAAATGGCACACGTCCTTTTTTGTTCTCTTTTGGTTGTTCCCTCAATCATATTTTTCTAACACTTCTCCCATCTGATCAATTCCTTGACCAATTGTGAATACATGATTGCAACTTAACTAACAAACTCTCCATGATCTGCTCAGGAGATCATCATAACAGACTTATTGCTAAAATAATGCACCTTTTCCTTTTGATGAATAATTGGCAAAATGGCAACAATTCTATTAGCATACTCTGATCTCATCTTTTTCACAACCCACCTTTCATTGGTGTTGCAAGTGTCAAAGACTCTATCTGTTATATTTGCCATTGCTACTTTAGCATCAGACATTTATGCTTGGTCTGCTTTTGTTTCTCCTATATGGTAGATTCTAAAAACCTCTTGCCAAGATATGCTTGTTTATTATTATCTGCTCATCCCCCAACATAACCTTGATTTTTGTTATGTTCAAGATCCAACTTCTAATTCTTCAAAAATTCAACTAGAATGTCGTGGCAAGGTGTCTTCCACTCAATTTCAAACATGCCTACTATTCTAGCTTTGTTTGCCTAGGCTTTTTCTTCCTCTCTAAAGTTTGTCCAAAGCAAAATGTTCTTCAGATTGTTATTGTAACTTTGCTCTATTGGAATAAAGACATACCTAATCTCATCATCCTGATGACCTGATGAGTACACATTTTTTTCCCATGCAGATTTGTAGCCATTGCTTACTGACTTGTTATTTTTGTGTGCTTCTTATTAGGAATATGAACTTTGTCTAGAATCTGCTCATGAGTATACTCTTTTTGATGTAATGGTGATTGTTGTTATTGTTGCAAATCATCATTCTATTAGTCTTCCTCAAAATCTGAAATAGAAATGGGACCGACTTGCTCATTAGGACCTGCCTATTTTCTAGGTTTCCTAAAGTTATATCTCTTCAATGTTTCCTTACAATCTCTTTCATTTTTTTTATTACTTCAAAAGTTCTCTCATACTTGGATATTGGAGAGGATTTTTGAAAAGAAGAATAATAAACTGAAGAAAGAAAAGGTGGACTTCTTTTTGGAGACCTAGATTGTAGAGGCAAAATGTTTGCAAATTTCTATTGCTCTTTCAATCTCTCTTGCTCCTCTTTCAACTTCAATAACTTTTTTCTAGACTATCTTTGCAATTTTTCCACAAAACTTTTTTCAGCATTCATTTTAGAGACAAAAAACGATTAAAATTTGTTTGTAAAAAATGAAAACAAAGAATCATTCTGGTGTTTTCCACCTTCTGAAATGTTATCACCACATTTCATGAAGTGACATTTCATTTTTTGTTTTAGGGCAATCATTTTAATGATTTGTATTTTTTTTAGATTATTTGACATTTGTCGTTTCCTGCTTAAATTCATATTGACATCAACATGGGCTATAGTTAACACCTATTGACCAAAGAATTTTATGGATGTGGTACTGAGTAATTTTGATGACATTTCTAAATCTAATGACTTGGTATAGTCTACACTACATATTCCTTCTAACCTATGTTAAGTCATCATATTAACATAGTCTTGTTTTGAAATCAATGACTTATCTACCCCACAAACTAGTAACTGTGAAACTATAAACCATGGTTTGAGTATTTGTTCATAATTTGCTGACTTATCAGATTTACTAGGGTTTTTAAAAATACTATTATCTAATTAATCGCACTGGTCTTCGATTCTCTTTATTTTTTTGAATCTTCATGAGATGTTTCTTCCATGTGGTTTTCATCTATGGATTATAAAGACTTATAATCTTCTAAACTCTGAATCCCTTTCAATGTTTGATCCACATATGTGTATGGTTTCAACTTATTAACATTGACCAAAATTGGGTTTGGGTCAAAATTGTTAACAAAAACAAAAAGAATAATATTATTGGGTAAGCAATAATGTACCGTAAATGGACCAAATCGTGGTTTTTTTAATTTGCCAAGATGTGTTTTTTCTCCTTTGGGAAACCATAAGACATAATCTCCAAATTGGAATTTCTTTTTCGTATTTTTTTGTTAACTCCACAAAAATATGCTCCACTAGCTGGCTCCCACAGTGTTCTAAGCTTCCAATCTATTCTCTTATAACTTTTCCATTGCTATAATTCTGGTTAATAACATTCTAGTTAGTTCTATATCTTTGTGGTTCCCACTAATAACTGTGAAGCAATTTTATGTCCCTCTACTCTCGGTTCTATGAGCTGACTATACTGGAAAGTACATATGCTATCGATGAAGGAAAAAATGCAAAGTGAATTTTTAGATGTTAAGTTGCGTTTGTAATTGAAACCAAATAGCTTGCCTTTTATGCATCATTTACAATTTAAAATTGATAGATACAATTTAAGATTTATTCAATCTATAAAAAAGGTTACATGGTTGTCACCCATAGTAGTAGTAGCTAAGAAAAATGGCAAATTGAGAATCTATATACATTTCAAAAAACTAAATGTAGCCACAAAGAAAGATTCATATTCATTACCTTTCACAAATGAAATGTTGAACACAGTAGCAAGGTGTGAAACATATTCTTTCTTAGATGGATATTCAAGATAAGAACAAGTACAAGATTGCATTTGCTATAAACTAAGGGGCTTTTATATGGAAGGTGATGTTGTTTGGAGTGAAAAATGGACCTCCAACATATCAAAGAGACATTACCAAAACATTCAAAAAATATTTGGACAATTTTATGAAGATATTTTTAGATGATTTTATAATGTATAGTGACATGAAAATCATCTACAAAAGCTTAGATTATGTTTTCAAAAGTGTAGAAAATATGGCATTAGTCTAAATCTAGACAAACGTGTATTTATGGTATTTTCAAGGATGATATTGGGTTTTATTATTTCCAAAAAAGGGAAACTACCAAATCCATAGCAGATACAAGCAATAGTAAACATGCCACCACCCAAAAATCCACAACAAATTGAAGTATTCAATGAGATGGCACAATTTTACAGATGTTTTATCAAAAAATTTGTTGCTATTATGGCACCTATCACTAAACTAACCAAAAAAACATAATGTCACAACCCTAACCTTGGGTTCGTGACCAAGGCAAGGGTTTGCAAAGGTGCGGGCCAAGAGGGAAGCCCAAGAGTCACATCTCATGTTCTCGGGATGTAAGAGAATGTGAGGGAATGAACCTTCACACTCCCAAGTGAGCTCCCACTTTGGGAGTTGTAGTTCCAATGGATTCCCAAATTTTCAGAGGGCGATTACAAGGGTCAAAACTCATTAGATTAAGAAGTTCTTTATATCATTGGAAAGCTCTTGGAACATAAATGTCTAAAATGGGCTCGTATGACCCATTTGGATACTTAAAACACAAGTTATGGCCAAAAGAAGGGTCGAAAGTCAAATTGGCAATTTGACTCCCGACCACTAAAGTTAATAATCACCTTATTTCCTTGCGTGTAGATGGAGTGCCACATATGGTTGAAAAGCTCTCGACAAGGGCTACAACTTTGCTTTGGACCTCACCTCAATTGAAGGTTTGCACACAAAGTTATGGGCCCCCAAAATTAAGACCAAAATCACGGGAGTCCTAATTTTGGGAATTTCGAGACTCCCACTTAGGAGTTCTGGGACAAAATGACATTTGGGTGTTGGTCCCGTGGCCAAGCACAGAGTATACTATAAGGGGGAAGGTGGTGGCTTCCCTCAAGTCTGGGCCATGGTGAGTCTTATGAATCCATGTTTGCTCGTGGCTCGTTCGTGCACCAAAGGTGTTCTAACTATGCATTAACCAACCTATTGTTTGGTTTGTGGAGGTCTATGTGAGTAAGTGATTTACTTGTCAATCTTCCTAATCCCATCCTGAAGCTCCAACATGCCCCTCTACCCCCGAAGTGCTACAAGCCAAAGAACGTGCCTCAATTCCTTCTCCTTCTGTTGTGTTCACCTTAGGACTTCTTCAATTGAGTCCATCAAGGAGCTTGGGGGTGCGTCACATATGCCTACCAAATTCCAAGCTCTACCACTAAACCAATAAGAAGTTATGCTACTAAACTCAAGAAGGTTTTACGAAGGTAGAAAGTTTAACTTGGCTACACACCACAAGTCACTTAAAATATTATTCCTATCACATATGTTGTCCAAATTTGGCTTGCCTTAACTCATTAAAAATCTAGTCACAAGGTGCATTTGCCTACCAAATTGCAAGTTCTGCACTTAATCTAATAAAAAGTTGTGCTACTAAACCCGAGAGGGTTTTACAAAGGTAGAAAATTCAACTTGGCTACAAACCACCAGTCACTTAAAATATTACTCCTATCGCATATGTTGTTCAAATATGGCTTGCTTTAACTCATTAGAAAGTTAGCTACAAGACACATCTACCTATCAAATTGTAGGTTTTGCACCCAAACCAGTAAAAAATTGTGCTACCAAACTCGAGAGGGTTTGTGAAATTCCTTCAAAATTTCAAGCTCCCAACACTATCCCTACTCACTTCCATTCTTTCAAAAATACTACAAACATCCAATCCACTTTCCCACTTTCCACCATCTACTAAGACTAATCATTTTTATCCTCCCAAGGAAGGTTGTAGGAACAAATATTCTCAAGATTCAAATCGAAAATTATGTCCGGAAAAAAAATAGCCCCCAATGATCCAAATTTGCCCTTTTAAAGAAAAGAAGAGGGAAAGAAGTGAAGGAAGATCCCAACGTGGTGGCCAATGGAAGGTTCCAATGTTTAGTGGCCCTTGAAAGGTTCTAATGCTTATTTGCCCTTGAAAGGTTTCAATGCTTGGTGGCCCTTGAAAGGTTCCAATGCTTAGTGACCAATGGAAGGTTCCAATGTTTGGTGGCCAATGGAAGGTTCCAATGCTCGGTGGCCCTTGGAAGGTTCCAATGATTGGTGGCCAATGGAAGGAAAAGGAGAAAGAAAAACACCTTTTCACTTCTTCCCATTTTCCCCCAAAAACTTTTACTTAAATCTTCATTTTTTCCATTGATCTTAAGGTTTTACTTTACCATGGTTCTAGGCTGTTACTTACACATTTCTTTCCTTTTCCTTGACCTATAAATTACAACCACGCATTTTGATGTAACAAATCTTCCACATATTCATTGATGAATTGATTTTGATTAAATATCTCTTTTCCTTTCCTTGAAATTATGGCATCACATATGGCCATGTCTTAAGGGCCTCAAACTACATAAGCAAATGAAGAACTGACTCCTAAATCATCTCTAGATTTGACATTGACGTGGCATCTTCATGATGAAGATCTTGAATCGTGAGAAGTGCACGTTTGTCTTGAAGTTGATCCCCCTCGAGCTTGGTATTATCGCAATTCTCCAAACTCTCGCACCCTAATGATTTTGTTACAAGTCGACCTCGCTTCTAATGATGAACTTGAAACTGTCTATGAAGGTTGTTATGAAACTGAAGACACCTTTATCTTCACATGGTTTTTAATTCCCGACATTAAACACTATTATTGATTGCGTGGTTTGATTCGCCCACTACCTCCTAATAGCAAAGCAAACTATCCAATTCGCACCATTCGACGCATCCTAAATTTTGTACAGTTATGAACTATCACTATGGTATAGCCCAGGACTCAACATGTAGTTGTAGCTCCTCGTTGAGCTTATCCATAATCTAAATAAATGTTTCATTCATTATGAAACTCATGTTGCCATTGTCACCTTATCACACTATTTATTTAATTGTTAAATTGTCTCGAATTAATTTTATGTTCATAAGGCTTGAAGATTATTTATCTTTATTGGACCTTTCATTCACACCCTTTCAACTACTTCATGAATCTCAAACATCCTTACTACTCACTAAATACTAGAACAAGACCAATGTTTTGTTAAACACCACGAATTTTGGTGTCTACTTTTACTCCCAACCCTCTATAAATTTCTCACCCCCAATTACGCAACTAAGGTTCTAAAATTATGGTTACCAACTTTTTGTTGAAGAAAAGAACTAATCCAACACATTATTCATCAATATCGTATTTCAAAAAAGAAAACAACCCCCCTCACACAACCATGTGCATTCATCATTCCTTATTTTAACATGAAGTTGCTAAACCCCCTAATAACCTTACCACACTCAAATATCCTTGATGCAACTCTTAAAAATTAAGATTACCACACATGGTTGTGTTAGTATGGTTCACAATAACTGACAAAACATATTATGTTAGCAATAGAGGATGCTTACCATAAATTAACTAGTAGGGTGTATAACCTATTACCACCTTATAAGCACTCATATATGAAAACAAAACTGTAGACAAATGTGTATTCTAATTTGTTTTTTTTTCATTAACCAACTTGGTCAATAATCTACCAATGACTTTGTTAGTAGATTATGTTTATCCCTTTCCTTGTGGATAATATGTAGTAAAACTAACATGCTTTAATAGAAACTAGTTTATTAAATGTTTTAGTGTCATAGATGAAATTTATTCCCTGATCTCTAATTATGGTCAATGGACATCCAAATCTGGTCAGAATATTGTCATACAAAAATCTAGTTGTAACTATTACAATATTGGTTCAAATGCCTTTGCCTCTACCCACTTGGTTGCATAATCTATAGCCACCAAAATATATTTGTTTCCTATTAATCTTCTTACTAGTTTGATTAGACTTATAAAATTTAAACCCCACTTCATAAGAGGTTCCTCTAAAAGTGTTATTACCAATTTGGCCAAACATTTTTTTTTTAATCCTCTAATTTTCTGACAATTATTATAACTCTTGTAAAAGTCATGAATATCCTTGAATAAAGTTGGCCACCAATATCTTGCATCTAAAATTTTTTTTGCAATAATATTTGTAACAAAATATCTTCCAACCATTCTTTCATGTAGTTCCTTCAAAACAATATGTGTTTCTAAGGTGGTCATCAAACATCTACGCATTATGTTGTCTTGTCCCACTTTGTACATAATTCCCTCTTTTAAAGTGAAAGGTTTTTCCTTTTTGGCCAACTTTTGTTTCTAAACTAAGTTCATAGTTTCTAACATATAACATGTCTTTAAACATGTTTTTATTTCCTACATCCATATAGGTTTTACAAAAAATAATGATGCATCCACAATCTGATCCACAACCCAATGGTTTTGAACTTTCTAACAATCTAGATAAAACATCAACAACTACATGTGTTCTACCAAGTTTGTAAATTGTTGTGAATTCATATTCCAAGAATAACAACAACCATCTTGCTATCCTTCCTTACATCTTGGTTTGTTGACCAAATACACCAAAGCCATATGGTCTACATAAAAAACAAATTTGTTTCCCAATAAAAAATGTTTAAACTTATGCAAAGCATAAACCATTGCTAAGGTTTTTCTTTCTTTAGTAGTATAATTTTGTTTTGCTTTATTGAGTAATCTAAAAGCATATACTATAGGTTGGTCATACTTACCAATTGGGTTCTATGCCAATATTGCACCTATTGCCAAAAATGATGCATATGTGTGCACGTGAAACTCTAATTCCTAATTTGAAGGTATTATAATCGATGCTTCCATGTACTTCTGCTTGATTTGATCCCAAGCTTTTAAACATTCTGTGGTCCAAATAAAGGGTTCTATTTCCCCATCAACTTGGTGATTAGTGACATGATAAAAGCAAAGTTCTTGATGAAACATCTATAAAATTAAGCCATATCATTAAAAACCTGAATTTGTTGTGCATTGGTAGGTATTGGCATGTTCACTATTTCATGAACCTTCTGGTATTTTTTCTTCCTTGGAAACTATGAACCCTAAAATTAATCCCAAAAATACCATAAAGGCACATTTTTCTAGGTTAAAACTAATTCAATATTCTTTACACTTTTAAAAGCAAAGTCTGAGTTTCATCAAATGACTTTCCATATCACTATAAACTATGAAGTCATTTAAAAATATCTTCATGAATTGGTTTAAATATTATCTGAATGTTCTACTAACTGTTTTTTGGAAAGTTGGTGGCCCATTTTGACACCAAATTACATCACCATCAAAACAAAAGCTCGCCAATTTGTTATAAAAGTTGTTTTGTATCTATCTTCAAGGGCTATAGAAATTTGATGGTAACTTGAATATCCATCTAGAAATGAATAAGGTTCATACCTTATTACAGTGTTTAGTACCTCATCAAAAAATGGCAAAGGATAAGGATCCTTTTTTGTTGCTTTATTGAACTTCTTGAAATCCACACAAATTCTAGTGTTAGGGCTTCTATCATATATATTTGATATGCATATACTCATAGTTGCATGTGCAACCAAAATAGGCCAACTATGGTCTTTTAGTAAGCTAGGTACACATTTTTTGTAGGCATGTCTAGGATTAGGGTTGCCTACAAATGACAATTCCATCGATAAGGTTTAGGATATAGGTGAAAAATAACCTAATCTATTTTGCCACCTACCTAAAATAGTGTATCTATCCCCAACTTTTGCTAGCTTGCTCCACAAACATGAAGGAAGACAATTGACAATGGAAGATATCAATTTTACTAACAATAGTTTATCACTTGATGAAGCAAAACAATGTATATGTGTATTCAACAATAAGGTCCAATTAATCCCCTCAAGATTACAATATGTGGGTTTGACATGTGGAAATAATTTATTTTATTCCAACAATTATCCAGTACAAGTGAGGGTCTCATGGGACATATACACCTTATAGTCCATGTAATGCATGAGTTGGTTCCAAAGTCAACCCTGATAGTCCTGATGGGTAGACATGTGAATAAGATATTGTCATTCATCGACTGTGAATATCAACAAGATGGTTTCATTACCCCAATCCATAGACTTCAACCCGAGTGTAAAACAATTTAACAAGTCTGCTTTTGACACACTTGGTTGAGAAATTTCAATTCAGACTAGAAGAGACCATGAATGCAATAGGGCGAGAGGAAACCATAAAGGTGAAAGCATGATATATGGAAAACAGGGGGACCAAAAACAAACCTGACCTGAAACATAAAACCTTCTACACTTTGATATGACAGACTATAAATCACACAACATAGTTTGCAGCTGATAATGCAAAACATGGGTATTTTGGTGAAGGTAGCAGCATCAAACGTATTGTTTGCATGAGACCAGAATATCCCTAAACATATGTATGTATCCAGACGCCTAGAGTAAATTCCAACTTCTCAAAAGGATCACAAAGGGTAATACTTTCAGTCAACCAAAACCAAGATGAACTACATTTCAACAAAGAGGAGGCATGACTGCCTACTTACAAAGAGTGATCAAGATGGACTTGATGCACCCTTCAAATAATAATATGTTAGATTTTTGGGGAGGGATCAACCTGAAATTGAGATTGAAATATCAAAACATGCTTGGATTATTGTTAGGTAGACAATTTGAATCAACCAATAAGAATAGTGGTGATTAACACCAAGTCTAAAAGGCTACTCAGTAGCAACTATAACCAAATAACTAGGTAGAGACTCAGCCTTACAATTTGCATTGCAAGCACCAGTTAGAAAACCAGCTCAATGTCAAGAACGTCACTCTAAGCAATGTATTAACATAATAAATATGAAAGGAGAGAACGATGTGTCAATGCCCCTTATTCAACAGTAGCCTACCTGTTGGGTTCAAATACATACTTGATCAAGGATTCCTTGATTGGCAAAACCTCAGGGAACTCCCCCTGCAGCTTTGATGCATGAAGTTCATTGTTGTTCCAAGGTGCAATGATGACCTTTGCTTGCTCTTCTAGGGTGAAATTCTTCCATGGAAATCCTGGTTTTATATATTGTCGATACATTTCCAAGATCTCATTGTGGTTCACCACTCCTGGATTAGCAAAATTCCAAATCCTTCGCAAGTTACGTTTTTCCATTTCAATTGAGATAGGCAATAATTCATCCAAGATTGTCATGTTGTTAGGGGTGTTCACCATCTTCTGATACCGAAAGATCTTTGTAATAAAATTCCGGGGGTTCTGCAGATCTGAAGTGATGGGCATCCGCATGTGCAGGGTGCACACATTGTCAAACTCTTTAAGAAGCTCTTCAACCTGCCCAATATATAAACTAAAATCAGATTTCCACATCTTGGACATGGAGTTTTCCATAAGAGCAAGACATTGAATAGCCCAGGAAATGCCCAAATGGTTGAACAATTAACATGTGGACAGTGGACACCTCCACTGGACCTAAGCTTTTCAAAGAAAGATAGGGGTTGAGCTCTCAGCATGTAAATCCCTTACAATTGTACTAAAGCAAAGCAGATATGGAACATATTCACTCCTTCCCACAAAAACAAAATGTTAGATGCAAACAGTTATAAAGGTTCACATCTCACACTACACAAGTTAAGCACTCACCATGGCCTTTGTCTTGGAATAGTATGAACCAGTAAAATCTGGTGTGTCGTCTTCCTTGAAACCAATTCCACTACCAAGCTGGTGATTTTTTTCATACTAAAAAATGCACCCTGTTCAAAATTGATGAGCAGCAAGTTGTTTTGTTTGTAAACATCTGCCAAAGCCAGAGTACCCACAATGTTTGCTCGGATGGTCTCAACCTTGTGGCTTTCACACCTGCCCACATTTGGCCGACCTGTCACACCTGTTGCATTGAATACATGAGAGGGCTTTGTAGATGCTATATCTGCCTCTAATTGTGGCCAATTCTCCATCGGCTAGATCCATACTCATACAGTATCCCCTGCTTCTGGCATATCTTTCCAAGAAGACCACCAATCCAGCCAATGCGTCCATAGATCAGAAATTTCAATTGGTGTTTTGAGCTGCCATTTTCCTGAGCATTTAGTGTGGCATTCCCAGCCTTGTGGCTACTATCATTTAGAGATGCATGCTCATTTGGTGTGCCGGAAGTTTCAACCTCAACTTTAACTTCAGGGCCTTTCTGAAGATCAGCCACTTTCTTAACCCTAGATATGGACAACATACGAGGATGGGGAACTAGTGCTCCAGAAACATCCCCCCACCCGTTAGAGTGGCTGGTGTACCATTGCAGTGTCTTCCGCAAGCCCTCTTCCCATGTGGTGCGCTCCTGCCATCAAGCACAAAGTGACATATCCCCAAATAAAAGCACACATCAGGAACCATACATGAAAACACATGTTATTGTCCCCCTTAACAACCATAACCAGACAATATGCAAACCCTGGAAAGGGTTACAAGTGGTGGTATATTCATAATGCCAATCAAATATATACCTGGAAACATGTTACTTGTAAATGGCAGATTCCACTGTTTCAGCCATAACAAGCACAAGTGGACAGAAAGATATCCAAGCAAATACTTCCATTGCTATTGATATTAGGATGAAACACTTTCGTTTTAAATGCAACCTACGCAGTTCTAAGGAACCAAGAACAAAATGATACATATCTGTGGGTAACAACTTGGTATGTGGACTTCACATGGAATAGTGACCTAAAATGGGCCACCTGGAAGTCCTTCAACCTCAAACCTGATACAATTTCCCCTAGCACCTACCCACTCTCATAATGTTATGACTACACTCATTGTCATGTTGCCTTCAAATTGATTGTTGTGGGAAATTCTCGGCAATTTCATATATATGTGGTAAAGTCATATCCTTTCCATATGTTTTGGACATGTGGTTCATTGTACCCATTGACTAGACACTAAGAAGAGTATGTAAAGACATTCTCCATCTCTAGATTATAGGACAAAACTTATGGGGCATGGAGAGGTAGTATGGGAGAAGAGTATTAACAGACATTTCCATCTGTAGATTAAAGGACAAACCTTATGAAGCATGGAGGGGTAGTCTAGGGGAAAAGTATTAACAGACATTTCCATCTCTAGATTGAAGAACAAACCTTAGGGGGCTTGAAGGGGTAGTCTAGAGGAAAATGAATCATAACCAAAAATACACCTCCAGCATAAGGACTATCAAGTGGACCCATGATTGTTGCTTGCCAATGGAACATATCTTCTACCATAGGACCTATCACACCCCCCACAACCATCAAGAAAACATCAATTTCACAGAACTTCAAGTGAGAGCAATGGTATGAAAAACAGAAACTGACTGAAACACTAGACTAGTCCTTTCTGCCCAAAGGACCAAAAGCCACAATTAGCAATGAATGCAAAAGCACTCACACAGGATGCTCTTAGAAGACCCCGACATTCTTTATGTGTGCATGAAGGAGGTCAAATGTATTAAGTTACGATGTTGTTCTACCAAGAGATCATTACAGATATAACCAGAATATAAAGAAGAAAAAAAAAACCAATACTAGAACATGAAATATAGTCCTATTCAGCAAGAATCAGAGGAAAGCATAATGTTGTCCTCATCAAGCATCCTAAAACAAAGCTTGGTTGATGATGTGCCATGATAACTGTTGCCTAAAGCAGAGTTACAAAAGACTAAAGACAGAAGAGAGCAAAAGAACATACGGATTTTGAACTAATTAGACCCTAAAAAATGCAGCACCATGCAAAAGGCATTCTCTACACAGTCACAAACTCTTCGCCATATCACGCAATCACGAGGTGGTCAAATATGACCATTTCTTCAACTATCAAGACAAAAGATTACACATAGGAAAAAAAATACTTTCAGAACGACAAAAAAAGTGGCGAGAGATGGGGACGAGGGGGTAAAAGGGAGGATGAACAATCGGCATTGCATGATGTAGGCAGGTCCTTTTGAAGATCTTTCAACTCCTTTAAGATTCTCTTGGAGGCCATATGGAAACAGTAGTAAGAACTTCAAGTCCTTCAAGTCTCAAGTGCAGTAGCAAAAACGAAGCTGCAAATCTCAATGTGTCCATACAACAACAGTAGCAGCAGGAACAAGAAAGCCACATCTACGACAATTGGGAGGAAGAGACATCTACTAAGAAGAAGAAGCTCTTGGATAAACAAACCCTGCCTTTCGGGGAGTTCTCGGCAGTTTCACACCGTCCATAGTTACACTTCCTTCCCTCTTCTCCCCAATACTGTAAACATGACCAACACTTCCCTTTTGCAGCACAACCTCAAACGCTTCAGCCACATCTTCACAATACTGTAGCTTCGCACATTAGATCCATCTCCATGGATGGGGAGGGGCTTCCCCTGGCCAAAAGAAGAATTTGGGGATGAGCTTCTCTAGGAACTGGTTTGGTCCATACACATTATTGCCTCGTGTGGTGATGATAGACAACCCATATGAACGGCCATATGCCATCACCAGCATTTCTACACCAGCCTTGATGGCTGAGTAGGGATTTGTGGGAAGCAGTTGCGATGCTTCATGGTTTCCAACAATTACATTAGCCTCAGTCTTTCCATAGACCTCACCTATGCTCACATGAATGAAGCGCTGGATAGTGCCTGTCACTTTGCATGTTGAGGTCATCATTTGTATTCATAAGCTTTTTAAGGGGGCCATTTTGAGTGTACATTGAGATTTACAACCCAATAGTCTTGTTATAGTCTTGTTTCTTTCTAAACTCATGATGTCCTAAAACATCAATGGTAAGCTCAAAATCATTGAGAGCAAAGTTTTCCCCCAATCACTTGTCTTTCTCTAGTCCGATAAATATGTACAAAATTTCAGGCAAAATTCAATTGTACAAAAATTTGTTGTCATGAGTTTCTGTTGCATTTACAGAAGCAACCAGAAGACTGAAGTCTGGCTAGCACTCAAGACCAAGTTTCTTCTTGTTGGCTTGGAACTTAAGAGACATAGCAAATGAAAAAACAAAGGTGAAGAGTATCATCTTCATTGATTTAAGCAACAACAAACTATATTAGAGAGGGTTGACATTGGTAGATGTGAAATACAATAATGACTAATGATGCAACCTAGCGATGAGGAGATGTTATTCCCCATAAGACAACTATTCATTCAAGGCCAACTTCATCATCACCAGACGACCTTTGAAGCTCTTCAGCAGCTAGAATTGCATCAGCTCCAGTCAATTCAATTGCACCAACAAGTGCCATGTTCCTTGGTACCTCTGGAAATTCCAGAAGCACATCTACTCCAATTAAGTTGTCCAGCATGGTAACTTCATCACTATCAGATACGTATCTGCGTTTGGACCTTGGTTCTTTGTGGAAGACAACCTTCCATCCTGGCATGTTAGGGTCATTTGCATAAAAAACATGCTGCACCTGGGCTAGAAACACAAAAGGTTCATCAACCTGTGCTTTCAATTGTCGAAAATTTACCAACAAAAACCCATCATCATCGCACTTATATGTGGCATTTCCCCATCTGTCCAATCCATTTCTTACCCAATCACATTTGAACAATATTACTGGTTGGGATATAGGGCTATAGTCTAGCAAAATTATGTCCTTCAATATCCCCACATATTGAAGTGCCCCAAGTCTCGTACCCTCTGTTGATTGCTGTTCTTGATGGAAAATTGATGCAACTCCAGAATCGTATGTGGCACTTGTGTTGCCATAGGTATCTATAAAAACTTTGTAATGATTTCCATATGCTTTCATTTTTGTGTACCTTGAAGCAAAAAGGGATGGCAAAACTGATAGATGGAGTGCATCTTGGTCTTCAAGCACACCCCCTTGTGCGATATGGCTCCGAATTGCTTCACACACCCAACTTGCCAAGAGCACCTCTTGGAGCTCTGGTGGAAGCTCCACATGCCTACTTATTGTTCTATGCCCCCTTCGCCATTGTGCTTCAAATTCTGCTCTTAACTGCCTTATCCGAATTATTTCTTGCTCATACATGCTACACCCCCAATAGCCAAGCCCCACATTAAGTTTTTTATTTTTAGCTAGTTGTTCAACAAGAAAGTAACTTGCCTATGCATCTACGACCTCTTTACAATTTTCCAACAAGGGTTTAAGGGTTTAGGGTTGTGTACCGAACCCACGGTGCTAAACATGCCACATTTGTGATAACATATTGATGTGCCACATCTCGTGTTACAGGGTCCAGAGTTAACTTTGTGGCAGCCCCTTCCACAACTTCACCATAAACCCCCTCCTCTTCATCTGCATCCCAGATTCTATGTCGAACATGGCGGAAATCTTGTAGATATTTGGTGACAAACCCAATTGTCTCGTCCAAAATGTAACCTTCTGCCATGGAAGCTCTGGCCTTGACCTATTACGGACATAACCTTTGAAAACCTTCATGGCCCGTTATATTGGGTACATCCAACGAGTAAGAATTGGGCCACAAATGTCTAGTTCTTCTACAATGTGCAATGTTAAATGTGACATCACATCAAAAAATGCTCCCGGGAATTCCCATTCAAACATCTTAAGAGTGATTGCTACATCTTCCCTTAGGGTTGGTAGGTCAATTGGATCCCAAACCTTTGCACATATGTTACAATACACTCAACTAAGGTGCATCAAACTTAAACGTACATGAGCATCCATTAGGCCCCTTAGAGCTAGAGGCATTAATTGTTGCATTAAAACATGCCAATCATGGCTTTTCATTAACCCAAGTTTCTTATCCATGATATGTTTTCCTAATGAGCCGCAATAATCTATTGGCACTTTCAAAGAGGCTAACCTATTCATGAAAGTTTGGAGCTCTTCTAGTCTAAGGACATAGGGGGCAACATGTTTAAAAATCTTGCCCGGCCTTTGAGGATCCCGTTTCAACCATAAATGTTCTCGGATTCCGCACACTTCCATGTCCCATTAAACCTTGACTATGTCCTTCAATCCAAATATGAATTTGATCATACTCTCACAAACGTTCTTCTCAATGTGCATCACATCTAATGTGTGCCTAATGAGTAAATGCTGCAGCAACCACCATTTTGGTTAAACAATGGTATTATTAACACAATTTGTGCCTGGGAACTACTATACCAAGATGTAAACACCCATATAATGATGCCACCCAATAATTGAAATCTCACAAATTGACAAATTTAAACAAGGA
>Ga0116229_10000191_pt1 | contig 68253 bp, 56 predicted proteins | sample S1TSphgellanicum_3_FD_87313 | JGI IMG/M metagenome (GOLD analysis project Ga0116229, IMG submission 87313) | Host-associated microbial communities from peat moss isolated from Minnesota, USA - S1T2_Fc - Sphagnum magellanicum MG | ecosystem: Host-associated > Plants > Peat moss > Unclassified...
GACAACTGCAAGGGTTGTGAAGGTTATAGGTCAAGCATGGTGTTGGAGCTGATCATTTTAATGTATTTGTAGCATACCTTGCATGGAACCTATGGCAGAAAGCTTCCAGCTACTCCATAGGAGCTTATTCCAGCTGTGGAGTCCAATATTATTTACACACTGTGTCAATATGGATGGGACTTTAAGCCTTTTGAGATGGCATTGGAGAAGTAATGTCTGCTGTAGTATGACTGCACTGGGTTTTGCGGAGATGATTAGGGTGAAGTGCAGCAGTACTTACATGCATGTGGTTGTAGGCAAGGCAAGGTGCACGTCCGTGCAATGGATGGCAAACATCTTGTCGAGGGCAACTTTTGTCTTGACTACCCAAGTGTAGGAGCCACAGAAACTCTCATGATGGCTGCAGCTCTGGCTGATGGCAAGACAGTGTTTTCAAATGTGGCCCAGGTAGTTTCTAGAACCACTCTCCCCCAGTCTCCATCATTGCAATCTTAGGAAATGTCTTCAACTGGAGAATGCCAACACATGTGAATTGTGCCAGGGGCTGGAGGTTGTTGACCTTGCAGATGTTTTGATTTCCTGTGGAGCAAGCATCCATGGAGCTGGAACCAATACACTCAGCATAGTGGGAAGGAGGAAGCTACATGGTACTGAATACCAAATTATACCAGACAGAATTGAGGCTTGAACATTTTTGATAGCAGCAGCCATCACATGCTCCACCATTTCCATTTTTCCTGTGGTTCCAACACATCTGAAGTCTATTGTGAGTGAACTCCACATCATTGGATGTCACATTCAGCAAACATCATCTAATGGTTTGTGGGTAGGTTGAAGCTTTCCAACAGTTCATGCACCTTCCATTCATCTTTTCATTTGCCTTAGCATTACTGGTGCCAAGAATATAATGGTCAAATGGCTTGGTCATATGTTCGCAGATCAATTCACCATAGCTGCTTAGAAACATGGATGTCAAAACACTTCCATGTCCAGCATTTCCCACTACAGCTCATGTCCTTAGTGACAACCTGTAGTGAGTTTTACTGCATTTCACTGTGCAATTCACTGTATAGAACACCAGTATTGGCTACAGATTTGAGAGCAGAAGCTGCTCTAGTCCTTGCAGGTATGGCAGCTGAGGGGACCACACACATTGAAGGAGTAAGGTGACTATGTCGTCATGGTTGTTGTTTTTTTCTTCCTGAGGGAATGAGGGAAGAAAAGGTGAGATGTGTGGGTGATGGAGCAAGCAGAGGTGAAAACAGAGGAGGAGGAGTAGGAAGAGGTAGGTAGGACCAGAACCAGGAGGAGGAGGAGGAGGAAGTCTAGCAGCAGTACAAGGGTTTGAAGAAGCTCTGGAAAAAGATAATGCCATCTCCTTGACAGTGCTTTGCCAGGTGGTAATGGTCTTTTTCCTTACTGCTTCTATGGTGCTTGCTGGTTTTTTGAGTGTTTTTGGTTTTCAAGATCCTTGAGTCTGGCTGAACAAATGCAAGCTGTAGTAGAAACGAGAAGAACTAGAATGGGTTTGTTTTGGAAGAAATAGAAGAAGAAGCAGAAGATGGCAGCTCCATACTGTTTGTCCACAGGAATTAAACCCTAACTAGGGTTTATTAGATCATTCTCCATGTGAAAAATGTTTCCTCTCAATCCTACCCAAAAGGCTCTGGCCTTCTACCAGATGCATGCTGCCATTATTCATGATGAATCCTGATTTAAAAAACTCAATTGTATTGAGAGAGAATTGAGTAAAAGTAATCATGTATCATCAACAGGATATTGGCAGCATTAGATTTTGTTTAGTGCACTCATCTCCACTGCTATTATGATCAGGGGACAAATGGATTAAAAAAAGAGAGTTGAACAAAGAATTTCAATTTGACCTCTAAGCTCCTGTAGTCTTTTGCTGCTTCAAATAGAGGATTGAAATGTGGACTGTGTGCAATTTATGATGTCTGGCTTGTCTTAAAACATCTGTGTCTGTGTGCAGAAAGGCTATGGATCATGCTGTGAACAATCCCCAACTATTAGCAGTTTTGGGAGAGCATATTGAGCAAGGACCTTGGTACAAGGCTACTATGGGTTTCGACCATGAAGGACATTCAGCTTCTTGCACTTTCTCTGTGATTGGTAGCTTGGGCACAGCAAACCTTCATCTTCAAGTTGTGAAGTTTGAAGGCACAGTCCTTTCTCTCTCTCTCTCTCTCTCTCTCTCCACTCTTCTGTGGTGGTTTCATGGCTGCAGAAGGTGTTCAATGCAAGGTTTTTCTCTTTGTGTGAAACTGCTGATTCAATAATTGCAATGAAGTGTCATCTCCACATTGCTCTGATGTGTTATTTTGTTGTCTTGTTTGTAAGTTTCTGTGATGGAAAGCTTTCCCCTTAATGCAATGATATGTAGATAGTGTCAGCTAGAATGTTGCAAAGAGTGTGATCATGAGAGCTCCACTGTGTAACTCAGCTGGCAAAGAACATCAAAGCTCTGTAACTGTTGCACTTTAGGGTTCTACTATCATGCTGGCACTGAGTTTAAATTGTTTCTGTTACATTGGTGGACCAGAGAAGAGAAACTGGCTCTCCCCGTATGCACTGGGCATCACAGGTGGAAGGTGGGAGGTGTTGACATTGGATGCTTTAGTGCCAAGGGTCACCCATGGTTGAAAATGATTTAACCTGATGCAGCCTATGACTGACACATCAGATGTGGGAGACCAAAGGGTTGGGACAGAGCTTGATGCACTGCTCAACTCTGATGCACATTGTGAATTTTGAAATGTTGACTCCATTATTCTCTTTGTCTACAAATTCTGCTATCTTGGAAGGTCAGGTCTCACTCTGGCCCTGTGTAGCTGCAGGCTTGTGCCTCCATCATTTTGTTTTCATATTGACATTTTGTGTACACCATTAAATGGCCTATGAAGTTGAGAGAAGCTGCATTTCTTCTCTTGAGCTTACCCACCTCCCAACTATTGTTTTGAAGTTGTAGCCAGATTTAGGGTTTAGGGTTCCCACCAAACCAAACCAAACCATGGTAGTAAAGTGAGAAAAGCACAACCCTTTCACATGTTTCATCTTGTGGATCATGGATCCTTTTTTGATGAGTAGTTGGAAATGACTGTTTGTGGTAATCTCATACATGATCATTGGGTTGGATGCTGTTGCAAAGATGTTGCAAAGAATTCAGATCAAGCAGTATGAACTTGAGAATGGGCACTGTGACATTCTGGGGGAATCATTTAGGGTTTAGATACCCATTGTGCAGATATTGGTCTCTCTTCTTTGTGAAGTCATTTTGTTTACTGAAGTACAGAATTTGTCATCTGCCGCACTGAGCCAGTGTAGCATGGCTCCCTGGGGCTCTGGGTTGACTCCTGTCTCTCTCATTTTGCTGTTGCAGCTAATGAGAGAAGTATGGTCTGATCCAAGCAGAGGTGAAAAAAACAACAGAGGAATTTGGTTACAAGGTTTAGTCCACATGATGACACATTTTGCACCAAAATTAGTTGTCACAATGATCATGTCCTAAAACAGTTTCTAATCTTATGAGAAGAGATTCAATATGGGGGAGGAGGGAGATGATCCAGATCAGCACTGTGGGGTGGAGGTTCAAGGTGCTCTTAGTTCAGAAGTGGTTAATTTGCTGGTGCTTTTCTTTGTTGTTTCTTTGTCAATGCAACCCTTGTATGTGGCCAATGAATAGGATGAGTCATTGATGAAGACTGCAATTGTATATTCAAGCAAATCTCTTCTTAGTTTTGGCTCCATTGCTGTCATGGTACAAGCTTGCATGATCCAAGTAGTCAACAGTTGTGTGCTTAAGCTAGGATTTGTTCAGGAGTTAGGGATTGCCTGACCCATTGACAATGGTGGCTTTCCATTGAGTAGCTGCACCTTCAGCTTTGCAAGTGTGACTTACCAGTTTTTTCCTCCAGATGCTCTAGATTGGTGATTGAGATTTGCAAGACCTGCATTATGGAACTGTCCATGCACCTCCTGCTTGGGAATTTAATGCTAATGGAAACCAACTGGACCTTCCAAAGCTGAAGGTGCAGCTACTCAATGGACAGCTGCCCTTAGACACTCCATGTATGTCACTTGCCTCTCCACTGCTTTGGCAGCTTGTGGCTTGTACTACAGTGCCTGCTAAAATTAAGTGGGCACAAGCTTGAGGAATATATATTCTATCAGCATCTATGCACCTCTTAATCAGTGCTAGCTGAGATCATGACTGACATTCTTCCATGTTGCTTCTGGAAATCATCAACAGAAACTCAGTTGCAGGTTGTGGTAGAAACTCAGTTACAGGTTGTGCCAGCCTCTTGTCTGGCCTTGGTTTTGAACAGATCAATACTATGTAGTACTTGAACCAATTTCTTATAAACATTGTACGGTACATGCTTTCGCACCTCAACCCATAAGACCCATAAGGCTGCACTAAAGGAAAAAAAATTTGGTACCAGCGCTGAGGTGCCACACTGAAAAAAGAAAACAGCAATGTGGTGATATGTACAAAGAGGTCTAGCTCAGACTAATTGTGTGCTGTCACTTGATGAATTTGTACAAGGTTCTGAAAAGCTGTTGAATGTGAAGCTGCTTGAGACTTTGATTGTCAGCAGCAGTACATAATCGGCCCTGTGGTGTTAGGATGTAAAGAGATTGGGGCAGTTTCAGCTGATGAATCCATTGGAAGAATATCCAATTTGAAGTCCCCTGAATATCACTTGTACTATGGCATGCTGGGTTTCAGAAGTTGAACAAATTTCTCACTGACAACCAGGAACTCTATTGGCAGCACATGAAAGAAGTGGAGGAGAGGTACTTTCCAGACTTTTTATCACCTATCTATTCTTGAAAGAATTACCAGACCAGATCTACAGTTGAATAATCTGCTGAAATTTTGGTGTTGCAGAGAGCAAAAGCAAACATAGTAGTGGGATGCATGAATTTGCCAGCTTGGAAGATCAGGTGAAGTCCCTAATGCCCTAATACCCATTCTGAGCCTTTCCATGTGGGACATATTGTAATTATAACTTGTATGTGCGATGATGAAAGTGCATTCACCTACTCTCTCCTGCTTTTGGTTATGGGTATAAACTTCTCTGTTCTCTTTTGGTGTTCTACTGTGAGGGCTGTTGGGGCTGATGGTTTTGCTATCTCTGTCAAAGAAGCCATTTGTCCTTTGCATTGACCATTCTGTGGAGATGGCAGAAGAACACTAATTTATCGAGGGTTTCCTTTTACAATTCAATGGGGGGGGGGTGTTGCAGAGTGGAAGTGACAATATAAGGCAAGCACATGAGATTGTGTTCTTGACAACCCCATATTCATTCAATGCACAGGAAGCATGTGCCTTTGCAATGGTAGGGGCTGACATTATCATTGCCCATATGGGGCTGACCACAGCCAGCTCCATTGGTGCCAAAACAGCAGTGTCACTGGAAGATAACGTCAGACATGTACAAGTGATTACAGATGTTGCTTCTGAAGTCAACCCAGATGTCATTGTGCTTTGTCATGGAGGTCTGAGCTTATGATTCCTTCCTTCTTTCATGTTATTCATCTGTTACACCCTGTTCTCAATTCTTCTTGTTGTGATGACCCACCCACCATGTGTGTTGGATGGAATGATTTTTGGAGTTATTGACCTTCTCAGAATGTGCAAAGGTTCGGGAATCATGGTAACCTGTGAAACTGAATGCAAATATTTGTATCCTAGGTAATCATGACTGGGTTTTGGGTGGCAGGACCAATTTTGGGTCCAAAGGAAACAGAATATGTACTACAGAGAATATGGGGAGTACATGGGTTTTGTAGAGCATCAAGCATGGAACGCTTATCCATTGAGGAAGCAATTGCTGGAACCATGCAGCAGTACAAAGCCATTCAAATAACTGGATGAAAGAATTCCAACTAAATTCACAGATTTCAAAGTTGCATTTTGAAGCAGCTTACAATATCATAGTCGAAGTGTAAGCATTGCAACCCAGATGATTGTTGGTTGCAAAAAGCCAATTATTACTGTTGTTCATCTCCTTTCTTTCTTCACGTTTGTTTTAATCATTGGGTTTCATATTGCTCACTCTTGCAATAGAGAGTGTGCCCACCCCTTGGAGGCTTGGCAAAGTAAGTCAACAAGCTTGTGGTTTTTTCTGGCATTTTTTGAACCAAAAAAAAAAGAAAAGAAAGCTAAAACACAGAGACCTGAGAATTTTCATATGATTGACACAAAATTGCTTTTTATTTCCATTTTTTCTGAAGGTAATATTCTCAAATTTGATGCTAATAAACAAAATTTGACCAAAATTAAGGTCTTACAATAAATTTCCATCAAAGCACCTAGAACTTAGGTTTTAAGAAAAATGGTACCTAAGTCATCAAATTATAAAACTTGGAGCATCTAGTGGCAACTACATGCTAATTTGTAATATATATAATATTATCATTTTCTCAAACATATTGAAATTTTTAATAACTTTTTTTAAATAAAGAGAAAATGGTACTTAATTCATCAAATTATAACACTTGGAGTATCTATAATTGGCTGCCAAAACTTAGGTTTCAAGAAGAATGGTACCTACATCAAATTATAAAACTTGGAGCATCTAGTGGTCACCAAATACTATATATATATATAAATTTCAAACATATTGAAATGTTTAACTTAGTTTTAAATAAAGAAAAAATATAGTACTTAATTCATCAAATTATAACACTCAAAGTATTTATTGGCCACCATATGTTAATATTATAATAATATTTCTACAAAGAGATTGAAACATCTAATTGTACATTATTATTATTACTATTATTAAACTTTCATTTTTAATAATATTGTAACTCAATATGTAATCATTACTAATTAAATTAAGATTGTGTGGCCATTAAATGCTACTATTACATAAATGTATTCAAAACTATTAAAAAATCATCTATTAACTTAATAGTAACATAAATTTTAACAATATATTCTACAATGAGCTCACATAACAAATTTTTTGAGAAATCAATAATTATTTTAATCATGATGATGATAGAAATTGTTACATTTCATTTGGTTACATATAGTTCACTTCATTCGCCACATCAATGTTTGTTTTAATTTGACTATCATGCACATCACTAATCGTTATGATGTTATTCAAGGTTGTATTTTTCCTAGCAAGAAATGAAAACGCAATAAAATCAATGTCCACCCATTGCATTGTTGCATGTTCCTTTCTTGAAGAACACCCACCACTAAACATGCACCATTTGATAATGCTCATCATTTGCATCCTTGACCACATTATTGTGTTCTTCCCATCCATAGTAAATACATTTCAGGTTCAGATGGATGTGCAAGAAGAAAATCCCCTTCATGTAAATCCTTAAAAGGAGTGTAAGTTGTTGTATTCAAGGACGACTTCATGTTTTTAGAACCACAATACAGAGGGATAATTGGATCTTCCATATTATCAAAAATAGGAATAGATGGAATAGAAAATCTCACATGATTAACTTTCCAATTACTAATCAACCAAAAGCCCTCTAACAATACAAGACTTTGTTGAGGAATTGGTTTTGACAAGCACTTTAAAATACCTTCCCAATAGTTAATATATGGCTTCATGACTCCAACATACATCTCATCTTTAAAAATATTGAGCTTCCAAAATTTTCAATACTTTGAAATTCCACTATTGATAAATCTTTTTTTCTCTACTGACTTCAAATCATCATTCCCCCAAATAGGATGGAAAGGAATAGGCTTTGGAATTCCACTAAGGTACTTGGGGCAACCTTGATTGTCTAATCAAATTATAGGGCCATCTATAAGGCTCCATACTGAATCTATCAAAGACACATTATACTACATCACTCGCCACCCAAAAGAATCCACAAAAAATCAAAAGACATGCATGTTTGTGTGTCCAACCAATACTTCAAATTCATCTTTCAAATAACCTTAAACCCAAGGGTTGAAATCTGGGATTTCTTGAATTAGTTGGGGAATGAATTACTGATCTTATGAGACCATAAATGCTTTCATCAAATCCATTAACATATAGTTATTTTGCTCTCTCAATTTCTTTGACAAGTAGCCAAAATTTCCATCAATGTTTTCATGCGTATGAACAATATGAAATCCCAACTAGACCTCTTCAAAAACCTCTTTTGTTATTAATAATAAAAAAAAAAAAAAAAAACAAGTGTCGATTCTTATTATCCTTCACACAATTATCCATTTGAAGCAATAATTTCTTAAGTAATGGTTTTGCATCAACAACTTGTTCAAGCACCTTCAATGCCTTTAAACACCACAAACTCCCTTGCATTAACTACTCAAAAAATTCATTTTGTAGTTCATGATCAAATAGTCTTTGTGATTCATCAATAGGTTCCTTCTTCAAAGTTCGTAGTAGACACAAAAGAAATCCAATTATGAAATTAGGGTTAATAGGCCACAATTCATTTGAGTATTGAACAAATGCTTCATCACCATGCCCATGAGTAATCATTGCAATCAATGTTATTCGCAATTAACCGAGCCTAGCGACCATTTTGTTTTTCACTTGTAGCTTTAGTAAAACAATCTTTGAATGATCCATCTTATTGTGAATGATACCCAAAACTCCTCTTTTGATTGAATTGATTCCACTTTCCAACTATGGTAAAAATGTCTACACGACTGTTAATGTTTGTTATGCCTTTTCAATTTCAATTCGTGCTTTGTGGCACTAGAACTAATTTTTCCAACTTCGGATATCAAGTCTTTTGAAGATTCACATACAATACATTTTGCAAAGGTTGAACCTCTTTTTTGCACATTAACATTGAAATGATATTTTTTCCTCAACTGGTTCACAACATATTGAAAGACCTCATCAATATTTAATTCTTTGCTAATCTACAATATCACACCCCAAAAAAACAAAAAAGGTTTAGATGAAAAAATCCATAGAACTATGTTTGCATTAACAAGAACAAGCAAAAGAAAATGACACAAATAGTTTCACAAACATAATGTAAATATGCAAAATTTGACCCCACCTCATTACTCCTTTCTCAAATATTTTTCCAAGTGTTAGCAATTAGAAGGCGAACATCTTGTCTACCATTCCTAATTCCCTTCATTCGGTGTGGCATTACATCAACACACTAATTAATCAATGACCACAACATTACTTTCAGCTTGCCTAGTTGCTACTCATTGCTTCTTCATTCTAGCATTTCCATGCGGCCTTTGCCTTGTCCCACATTTGTTATCTTGTTATAAGATAGGTAAGAAGATTATGAAACCCAACAATCTTATACCATGTTGCCTCACAAATTTCAACATCTTATATTGTAACAAACCTTTGTTTCTTTACTCCAACTCTTTGGTGTAGTTTTTTAGGAATATCCAAAATATGTGCTTTTCTATCAACGAATGACAAGTTCCAAAACTCTTGTCACACAATAATGCCTTCTCATGAACGAAATATTGATAACAATTGAAAATACAATAACTATTTGAATTCATAGAATAAATTGATTCATTGCTTAGAGGTCAGTTAGTCCTTGAAATGGAAGCCTCATGTCCTAATTCCCTCTATTTTCTTTTCAAAAAAATGTAAATTTTTTTCTTCACACCTACAACTCCTTTTTCATCCTCTTCCAACACATGATGTTCATCATATGCAACAAGCAATGATGATAAACAATGGTCATCAAGACTTCTTCATGACAAAGGCCACCTCCATATTGTCATTATCTATGATATATCCTTTGGATAGTTCAAAATTGTGACCCCAACCTTAGTTTCACCAAGATTGTCATCCAAAACAAGTTCCCTTGGGTCATAGGCAACAATCCTCCCTTCACTAATAATCTCTCCAACATGATTCACCAATTCACACATTTTCCCATGCCACACCATTCTTTTCATACAAGGAACATTCTTCATTCCTTCTTCCATGTATTCATCACCTCTAACAGTTGTTAATGAAGCACCCTCTTCCAAATTATCAGAAATTTTATTTTTCTGCTCTAAACTAGCCTTTCAAGCCTCCTCTATTCGTGTCACATTTATATATGATAATTTTTTTGCATTTTCCTCTTAACATACCTCCCAAGCCTCCTCCATCGGTAGTACATATGTAGATCTTTCCTCCCCCAACAACCTCGTGTCATCTTCCATAACATAAACCAATTGCCAATGACCATCCAACTATGACACGTCTTTCACTGGCCAAAAGCAATTTGATCCCAAACAATCTCCAACAAATCTTCCACAAGGATTTGGAAAAAATAACCTTAGACTTTGGAGTCGTTGGAAAATAAATTTCGCAACCACAAGTAATTTGATCCCAAACAATCTGCAACAAATCTTCCATAAGGATTTGGAAACAATAACTTTAGATTCTGGAATTATTGGAAAATAAATTTTGCAACCACCATAATACAATTCTCAAGTCTACTAGAACTATGTACAATAGTCAAATCAACTCGTTTACATCTCCCACGACCAACACAAATCCATTCCCCCTCACTTCTTGCGTACCAAATATCAACTGGATCTCTACCCTTCAAAAATAAAATTGCCATCTTTACAACATTCACATCTCACATTAAGGTGAAGCAAAACAACTTGTCCAACTCAAAAATTCCAACAACCTTCACTATTTTCTAGCATAAAAACATCCCATAAACAAAAAAAAAATGATTTAATCAAAGCTTGTTTGAATTTGTCTCCAAACAATAGTTCATAAAAATAATGAAAAATTAGGTTCCCTTTTAATTCACGAAGCATCCTAAACCTTGGATACCACAAAGACAGGGAAGGAAAATCAAATGGTCACTTAATTCTTTTTCCCCCTTAAAGGAAAGGAAGGAGAATCTAGAGGCCAACATATTCTTTTTCCACGGTAAAATAGGTTAGGATAATTGCGGCCGCTCGATTATTCTTCAATGAAAAATATAGGGAGGGAGAATCAAGTGGTTGCCCAATTCTCTATCCCCACTAATGATAGGAAAAGGATAATCAAATGGCCGCCTAATTCCCTTTCCCCTAAAATGATAAGAAAGGAGAATTAAACAGTCTTCTGATTTTCCATCTTGGGTCAAGAATGGGAAGGAGGATTGGGTAGCCATCAAATTTTCCTTCTCACCCAAAGAATGGGAAGGAGAATTAAACAACCACCCAATTTTCCTTCTTGTTTAAAAAGTGAGAAGGAGAATCAAGCAACCACCCAATTTTGTGTTTTGTTTAAAAAGTGGGAATGAGGATCAAGCGGCCGCCTAATTCTCCTTTGAATCTAAATAGTGGGAAGGAAAATTGGGCACCCGCCCGATTCTCCATCTTGTTTAAAAAGTGGGAAGGAGGATCAAACGATCGCCTAATTCTCCTTCTCTTTTAAATATGGGAAAGGAAATCCTAATATTGGAAATTTAATTAACGTTAATTAACATGGTAATTTAATTAATGTTAATTAATTGAAGATTAATTTAATTAAGTTATATTAAAAAGAATATTAAGGAAGATTTAGATCCTTGGTAGGGTAGTACATAGGAATAAAACTAACCACAAGTAGGATATAATTTGGTTATGTAAGTAACAAATCATCTTCTGCATTGAAAAATTGAATGAAATGGAAGAAAATATACTCACTGAGGCATTGATGAAATTGAACGACCTCCAAATTTGAATATGAAGATGCGTTGGAAGTTGTGGTTGTGTTTTTGCCCTAGGAATAAAGTTGTAAAGATTACCCTTAAAGAAGAATCTAAAACCATAAATGCAATGTGTCTCATCAGTTGTCACGAAACTTGAAATTGGAGAGCCTACAATGAAAAAAAGATGCACAAAAAGCAAAGCACATTTTTAAAGCAAAGACTAGGGAAAAGCAACGAGAGATGAAAAGAAGTTGTAATGAATTTTGAAACTAAAATTGTTTCTACACAATGATCTTAGTGAGACTAAATTGAAATGGGCTACAAGATGATCTACAAGTTTTGTTGGATTCTATGTAAGCTAGAGTATTATGACGTTGTGCTGATGAAATTTGCAAAGAACACATAGAGGTAGCACTAAAGGTCAACTTGTTTTTGAGCTTTCAAAGGTTGTTACAAAAACTTGAGGACATGTTAGATTACTAGGTTACTAGCATAAAATACTAATATGCATTGAGAGATTGCTAAAGAGGGAAAAAAGACTAACCTCATTCTTCTAGCGACATCATTATTGAGCTTCCTCATTAGAGCTTGAATCAAAATCATGCATCAACCTTGGCGTGAAAAGGAAAAAATGAAAACATATGACTATGCAAAATACACATTCTCATTTAATCACTTACAAAAATTCCTTCTTCCACAATCTTTCTCATCTAACTCCCGCCACCATTCAACATGGTAGTACTCATGTTTTGGAAGTGGAGAAGCCACTTTCCAAATAATGATCATGGACTGTCTTTGGACTTTCCTTCAAACAAGAAAGACAATTAACAAAGATTTTGAACCAAGAAGCCAATTGAGATGTCATGACACAATAATAATGAATTAATTATTGAAATATGTAATTTTTTTAGTTTAATGTTTTACAAATAATATTTTAATTATGCAACAAAAAGATAAATTTGCGTGAATTTTTAAAAATAAAATTAAAGGGGTTGTTGAAAACTTTATATACTAAGCTTACACACCAAAAATATTTACATGAAATTAAATGCATATATGTAAAAAAAAAAAATTAAATTAAATATTCTAAAATAAATGCAATTGAACTTTCATTATTGCAAATCAAGGTTCCAAGTATTTGGGTTTAGGGTTAAAATTTGGGGTTACATGTTCACGGTTTAACACTATGGGTTTAGGGTTTAAAGATAGGGTTTACAATTTAAGAATTTAAATTTTAGTCCCATAGGCTTTTTAATTTTAATTTTATTTCCATTTAACCTTTAATTTTAATTTTAATTTGATTTGTAATTTTATTTTTGAATTTTAATTTACTCCATAACCTTAAACCCTAAATGCTACAAGGAAAACCCTAAACCCTAAACCATCAAAGAAAACCCCCAAATAATAACAGTGTTAAATTCTAAACCCCTACACAACAACCTTACAGGTTACCACACAAACCCTAGACCTTAAACCCAATATCTTAAAAAAAAATTACCTTTGAACAATTGCACAACAATAACCTTAAAGGTTACCATAAAAACCTTAAACCCAAGCTCCAAAACCTTAAACCTTAAACCATCAAAGAAAACCCCTAAGGAATTACATAACAACACTGAATGCTAAAGTTCTTTTGCACAACAACCTTAATATTCACCACAAAAACCTTACACCATAACCTTAAATCATTAAAGAAAACCCTTAAGGAGTTGCACAACAACGTTAAATCCTAAACCCTTGCATAATAACCCTAAAGGTTATCATAAAAACCCTAAACCCTAACACCAAAACCTTAAACCTTAACTCCAAGAGCTTAAACCATGAAAGAAAACCCCTAAGGACTTGCACAACCTTAACATTTACCACAAAAACCTTACACTCTGCCACCATAACCTTAAACCTTAACTCTAAGACCTTAAACCATCAAAGAAAACCCCTAAGGAGGTGCATAACGACATTAAATCCTCTTCCTTTGCACAACAACCTTAAGATTTACCACAAAAACCTTACACCCTGCCACCATAACCTTAAACCTTAATTTTAAAACCTTAAACCATGAAAAAAAACCCCCCAGGACCTACATAACAACATTAAATCCTATTCCTTTGCACAACAACCTTAAAGGTTACCACAAAAACCCTAAACCTTAAACCATCAAAGAAAACCCATAAAAGTTGTACAACAATGCTAAATCCTAAACCCTTGCACAACATCCTTAACATTTGCCCCAAAAACCCTACACCCTAACACCAAAACCTTAAACCATTCCTCTAAGACCTTAAACCATCAAAGAAAACCCCTAAAGACCTACACAACATTAAATCCTAAACCTTACACAATAGCCTTAAAGGTTATCGAAAAAACCTTAAACCCTAACAACAAAACCTTAGCTACAAGACCTTAAACCCTAAACCATGGAACAAAACCCCCAAATACTTACATAACAATGTTAAATTTTAAATCCCTGCACAACAACCTTAAAGTTTACCACACAAACCCCAGACCTTAAACTCTAGACCCTAAACCCTAGATTTTTAATATATTATGTTTTAATATGGCACTATATTTGCATGTAAAATACCTAACATTCTAAGGGAATTACTAAAGTTCATCTATTAAAAATATAATAATGTAATGAAAATAACATCTTAAATGTTCTAATTTCAAGTGAAATAATCATAAAGAATGCACAAAAATAATATTATGTCCAACATTTATTAATCTTGGGCTATATTAAAAAATAATTCAGAAATTGTATAATATTATTCCTATTTATGTGTAATTATTATTATTATCATTATTTCTTGATATTTAGTGAAACTATTGCTAAAACCCTTTTGATGGGGGGATAAAGAGGTGGGATCAAAACTTGTGGGATCAAAAGTCATAGATGTCGGTTAAAGCTTTAAGAAACTTTCTTTCATTTCTCCTTCTCTTGCCACTTCAGTTCTTTTGTCCCTTGAAGCTTGCAAGTTCGCCTCTCATTTCACTCTTTCTCTCCTCATTGCCATCTTCCTAAGTTTTTTTTCCCCTTCTCTTCTCTAGGGAGTTCACGTAGGAATCCAGATTTGCTCGTGGCATGTTGACTATAACAGTTTCAAAGGACCAACATCAACGAGCACTCTTGAGTGCGTGTGAAAGTACTAGTAAGTTCTTTCAAAATGTTTCTTTTTTCTTATTCGCAATTTTCTTCCATCTCTGTTCTCTTCAATGTAATTCACAAGTAGACGTTGTAATTTCTCTCTTTATAACTAGACCTGTCTTAGGTTTTTTTTTTTCCCTTTCATTCCTTTTCTGATTTCAACCCAATGTTGTTTTTGTCAATGCAATTCTCAACCAAGGTTTGCTCTTCTTTTTCTTGCTAGGCCCCTCCCCGGTCTTTTTTTCTCATTCCTTCACCACTTGACTTTTTGCTTTTCTCTTCGTTTGAATTTGCAAACGTCTATCTTGTCTTCATCTTCATTATGAAATCTCTTGTCTCTTTTGTTTCTTGCAATGGGTTATGTCTTTATGTTCTACTTCTTTTTTCATTCCAACTTGCAAACATACCATATCCTCTCTTGTTCTTGTGTTCATTTCTTGTCTTTTCATCTTTTCTTGAGCCTGAAACCTTTACAATTTGTCTTTTCTTTCTCTCATTCGTAGAGCCCATCCAAGAATCTTTTCTTTCCCTTAAAGCTAGATTATGTCTACTGCCTTCCATTAAATCTGTTGAAGCCATCCTTGATTCAATTTTCAAATTGTGTATTATCTTTCCATCCTCATACCCTTCAACTCTCTCACATCTGCATTTTTAGTATGAAATCATTAAAATTTGTTTTTATTGCATCTCTACATCTCTCCATTCAAATATCATCATTGCGCTACCCATAAATTGTGCATTCTCATGTTTCTTCAGGGCTGGTGATTTTTGCATCAGTTACTGAAGCGTAACCATCACTGAGCTTCAGGTGCATGACGTTGAGTTTCTAAACCATCTTGATCCTGAAAATACCTTAGTCCTTCATGGTTCTAAGGCTCTTGATCACAGAAATTTGTTTGTGCTTTTCTTATCAAAAGCACAAGTTTGGTATCATTTAGACCCAGTTGAAGCTGCATCCCCCAATTTAGGCAGATTCTGTGTTATAAAAGATTGATCTGCATTTTGGTTCTCCCAGGTAGCTTCTCATACAGACTATGAATCTATGCAAACTGGTTCAAACTAGACCAAAGCAATCCTGATATTCTCGATCATGAACTAAAGATTGTGGCTGGTGTAATCTTCTTCATCCTCGTGATGTTGAAGCAGCTGTCCGATGAAGAAGATAACTCCAACCATACCAGGTTGACCTGCAGCAACACAACCTGCTCCAAAGTCAACTGGTGATCCTGCTCACCCTGGCCACTGAGCTGTCCAACAGCAGGGGTCATTCTCTCTTGAAATAAACTCTCACCTCAGGTGCTGAGGGCAAAACAAAATCCAAGCCCAAATCTACCAAAACTTCAACAGCCAACTTGGTAGCTGTCTCTGTAAACACTTTAGAGTTCACCAGGAAGGAACTATACCCTCTGTCACACTTTGTCCCTGCATTCAAATGCATAAATGGGAAGTTTTAGCTTTGAAGAACCATCAAGTTGCAGAACCTTCTTTATATTTGCAATTCTCATATCCATGCCTTGGACACAATGCCAAGTCAACAGCCATTTTGCTAGTTGTTTCTCTGACCTCTGGGGAGTTCACATGTATATTACTATGTCATCTGTCCCAATTTGGTGCTTGCAATTAACTGCATAAATGAGATGTTTTAGGTTTGCAGAAAGACCATGTTGGTGAGCCATTCAGAAGGATTTGAATCTAATGAAGGTTTCTGGTTGTTGATATTCTATGCAGCTAAAGAAGCAGTCAGTAAGTGCTGGGAGCAACTAATTCCCTCATGGAGGCTTTTCTTATTAATTGAAGATTTTTGCACTCCCTTTATGGCTAGAAGTATAATCTTGTAATTCATTTCAGAGAAAGCATCTGACACTTTTGCATCAACAAGGCACAACAATTTTTTTGCTTTTGCTTCTACTCTACCTTGACAACAGGGTATGTCTACAGCTTGGGATGTTGTAGCTTGTAACATTAATTCTGAGTGAGTCATTAATGTCTCAAGTTTTTAACAGATTAGGGCAAGACAGTAATCAGACGAGCACCTGGTTAGAAGTTTTGAAACTTACATGCCACAAGTCTTTTTGTGAGCCTCAACTAAAGCCATAATTGTCCATCCCCTTGATGAGCTTGGATGTTGTAGTTGCAAATTAAAATAACTAAAATAAAGTCATTTTCCAGTATTGCAGCCATGTATAGTGCAGCTGACTCGTAGTCTATATATCCACCACCATAATCTTAGTAAAGACCATCACTAAAGCATTAGTATCAGTAATGCATTGATTTTTTGAGGTTTTCACCTCAATTATTCTTTGTGTTGCATAATTATAGACTAGGTAATTGGTGAGTTCATTGCATTGGCAGCCTATTTGGTGAGTTGGGCACTTGTTCCTATCATCAATGCTAGATTCCTATTGAATAGTTGTTCATACTTATTGGAGGTAATAGGTGTCAACAATTCTAGTCCATTCCCCCTCAAGGCCCATTTGAAACTGAGTGGGAGCTCCTTCCATTGGATATGATGGTTTGTGTTCCTCCTCTTGTGTGATTTGCAGAAAAGGGAATAGATCAGCATTTTATATAGATTGCACAACCATTCTTTCTTTAACATCATTTTTGACATGGCTTTTGATTCACATCATGCACACCTAAAGTCATGCATAGGCTCAAGGGGTGAATGCATAGCTTTCTGCTTACCTAATCATTCCATATTTTTATTTGGCCTCAAATTTTTCTCCTCTATATTAGTAATCATTCCATATTTCTATTTGGCCTCAAATGTTTTCTCCTCTATATTACGCACCAAATTGAGCCTCCCCCATCCTTTAGCCCTTGGGTTGACTCATTGCATTTGTGGCCAACCTCTAGATCCAATGGAGACCCACCTTCTTGATTGCTCCCATGGTGGGGAACGAATAACATCCCACAACTTCCTTCAAGAGATGCCTTTGCTTCCATCATGAAAAACATGGGGTTTCATGTTTTGCCTAAGCAAATTCATGTCCTTTTGTCACCTTCCCTTCAATCATTTCGTCAACAAATTCACATAGTGTTATCACCCAATTGCATCTACAACTTGGCCTATATTGTCATTGTGGATCACACCTAAATAGATTTGGTTTCGCATGTTATTTCATTTCATGAGGTGGTTGTGACGATTGCAACTTAAGCAAAAGAAGGATTTTATCATGGTTGGCACCCAACAAATGGATTTCGTGCCCTTGCCCTAAAGGTTTTTGGTTGCCTACACCAACAAGCAAACAATTTTCTTCATTGATGTGCTAACATGGTGTGGTTAACAAAGGGCATTGGTGGCCCTCCTCTAGTTGTTTTGCGTGTTTTTTTTATAGATAGAGGGTGTTGACAACTTTATAAAAAAATTAAATTACCTTTATTTTGAAATGTGTTGTTATAGGTGAAGGTTCTTTTAGGTTTACTACTCTTTTAAGTTTCCCATCCCTTTCTCTTGTTGATATCCTTCTTGTGACTAGTTGGGGTTTTGGAACATGATTTGTTCTTTTGTTCCATAATGACCCATTATTTTTCCAACTTAAACTTGGGTCCAATCTCTTTGTTCCTTTTTTTCCCCCTTTGCTAAGTGTTTGTTTTTATGGAGTTTGTTAAGGTCTTGTCAATTAGAAAGCAATCTAACAATTGTAAATTTTGGGTTTCATGCACAAAGTAACTAGGAGACATAAAAAGAAGGTTGTAGTGAGGAACGGGGCAAAAAGGAGAGGAGTAGAATGTGAGTGAATGGAAAGTTAAAAATAGGTTGAAATAAAGATGGGAGGACAACAATATTCAAATGGTGGGTCTGCATGAAGATGTTATAAAAGAAAGAGGTCCATGCAAACGTGAGGCTTGAATTTTTTTAATAAATTTTTATTGCATGATTATTGTTCATAAATTTATTTAACAAAATTTCAATTTTGCGAGTTTTTTTTGTCTTAGGGCTTTTTCCCCAATATAATTCCTTAATGAACAATTTTTTGGGTGGCTATTATGCATAGGTTTAGCCTTTTAATTTTATGTTAGTTTTTCTTCCATTCATTTAAGTAGAACAAGATTAATTTACAAGAAAGTGCATAAAAGGTTTGTGGGGTGGGTATAAAAATAAACCTATTTTCTTTTGCTTTTGATTGAACAAAAGGTTGTTTCACTTTTGGTGAAAAAGATAATATGTGCCAATCAAGTTATGGTTCATGAAAACCATGGTTGTAGTTGTATGTATGAGTTAATCAAGTTCATTAATCTATTGCTAATTGGCCAAATGTTTGTTAAATGTATATCAATGATTATTGGTAATTTGTAAAAGTGGTTTGCATAGTACTTGTTGTCTTGTATGTATTTTGTGCAATTGAGTAACAATGATCAAATATAACACCAACATTGTATGAAGGGAAGATGATGGGCTTTGGTATTGGAGTTTAATTTAATGTTGGCTACCAAATTGGGTTGAAGACCAATAAAACCTTCATGGATAACAATGGACAATTAATTATGGAAGATCGTGCAATGTTTATAAATGTTTTTTGAACAATGTTTCTTGCAAATGAAAGATTTGTTGTTTAAATGATAAAATTTTCAAGGAATTTCTTTTGCATGGAGGAATTTGCTTTGTAGCAAGGAATTCCCATATAAATCTCAAGTTGAATTGCTATTATATTTTTTATTTTAGCAATATTCTTGTTTAAATTGAATTAGTGATTTTTTCAAAATGTACATTTTTCATTCAAATTCTAAAATGTCAAAACGTGTCACAATACATTATTTTGATAAATCATGTAATATAAGAACTCAAATGATTGTAAATTTGCATCAATCCCCAAAAAATAGAAATGATCAATATCCATGTTGTATAGATATTTATTAGTTGTATCATCCAGGCAATTGACCCAATGCAAAGAAAGGACAATTTATTGTTGTAAGATTTTTAATATGTCAAAAGAGGCATTTGTGATAGTACTTTCATTAATAATTAAACGTTACACCAATTTGATATATGATAATTTTTATTTTTTTATTATAATGAACAACTTTTACTTGGGAAAAGGAGATCACTATTTAATCTCAGAAATCAATTGGACATTCTGCTAATTGTTATTGTTTGTGTCATTTGGGACTTTGAAAATTTTACATATGTTTGTAAAGATTGTTGAAAGATCATATAAAGGAATCCATGTTTGCCATATTTTCTAAAAACTGAATGCAAAATAAATATGTCATGGACATTAATATGTTTAACCTTATATTGTTCAATTTGTGATGTTTATGGGATGGGGTTCAAAATGAATCATGTATGTTGGATGTGAGAAATATTTGTTCAATTTAGATGTTGGAATTTTTAAATAGGTTATTATTTTTTAATGGGTTTTTTAATGTGTTTTTTTAATTTTATTTAATTAAAAAGGTTATTAATATTACTAGTAATTTCACCTTATTTAGCCACTAACTAATTACCAACCTACTTATTATTCCCTACTATTACTAAGTAGTTGTTAATAATATTTTTTCAAAATTTTTTAAATATTTTATTAAATATTTATTCACTAACTCATAATTAACTAACTAACTAATGAGTTATAAATTATTAATTAACTACTATTAACTAATTAATTAACTTGTAACTATTGACAACTATTACATATTAAATATAGTACCTAATTAGCAAATGACCTTACCTACCTATTGACCTATCTACCTACCTACTTACCTATTTACGTACCTAACATACTTCGCCAAATCACAATATATTAAAAACATATATTTAATATGCCATAAATACAACATAAATACACAAAGCTATAAATATATTTTTAGTTTATGTGAAAATACCCTAGTCAATTTTAAAGGTATACATTATGAAAATTATTATCTATCAAGACCACATTGCCTTGTAACAAGAACTCCAAAACAATTAATATACAACTACACCACAACTAAGAAATGGAAAAAAAGGGAAATTTAATAAATAAAATGCAACATAAAAAATTAGGGATAATGGCACAACTAGTAGTATCAATGGCAATCATTGTTCACAACTAGTTGCAAAGGTCATATTTAATGGGCGGTGGAAATGTGTACACATGGCATGATTGTATGTATTAACAATTATACATTAGTTGTGACATAATTGTTGATTACATGTTACATTTACATTACTTATACTATAGTTGCCACATGCAATTAAAATACAACTTGCTAAAAAGTCAAATATATCAACTACATTTGTATGTATGATGCATATATTACATCATATTGGTGCCCCATTTGAAATCAAGTTACAATTATAATACAACATGGTGGCCCCAAAAAAATTTGGAAAAAATTGAATTTTTGGAATGAAAGTTACACAATCAATTTTAAGCCAATTTCGAATACACTAGAAATGAAGTTTCAAAAGGGACTTTGATTTGTTGGTTTTGGTCCACTTCAATATGCAATTAGTCATTGGGTTTTTTTATGAATGAGCATTTCCATTATGCAATCTAAATGAATATCCTCCATGTTAGCTAAATGAACAATAACACTCACAACAAACTTACATTTTTAATTTTATATTGAAAAGAAAAACACAAATTATCTTAATTATACATGTAGCACATATGATAATTACATCACCAAAAACATAGAAGTGCATATAATGTTTAGAAAGTGTGATTATTTTCTTTTTATTTCATTTTGAATTTCTTGAAATGAAACATAATCATACATCAGGGACATCATTGATGCAAAAAGGAAGATCTATTAACTTATTACCATATGTCACTTGCTTTTACGTATGTCGCCCAAGTTTCAAATTCCAAGTTAAAATTTAATTGCATATTAATTGTTGATCATACATCACAAACTTCCTAAGCCATGATTGTTGTGTTTGTAAAATAGTTGCAACCATTCACAAATGTTTCATTTATAATCATAACAATGTATTTCAGGTTTTACATCTTCCATTTGTGACTAGATATTAATTACTAAGTACATAGGCATCCTTTATAACACCTAATCGAGTAAAATGATTAGTTAACATGGCATCAACATCATTTTACACTTTACATATCACTCCATAGGAATTTATGACATGGAATTTCAATATTATTACAAAATAAAAATGATTAGTTGATAATACAATTGGCTTTTGCAATTAGATGCCACATTATTATCCCTTTACAAAGTTAGGTGTGTGAAATGAGATGGGTTTAGCAAATAATAAGTTGTTAGTTGCATAGTGAATTGGGTGTAAAATCCATTTGTTAATTGTTTATTAGATGTTAGGGCTTGATATGTATGTAGATGTTTAAATCAATTCATTACATCAAAACATGACATATATGATTACATGTCAAAACCTAGGTTAAATACCTTACGTACATTACCTATGCTAAACTACCTAGGTTGCTTAGGCTAAAAACATGGGCTAGGTAGGAACCTAAGTGGTATAGTTTACACACCTTAACTAAGATTAACAAAGTAAACTACCTAACTTAGACTAATGTAGATAAGTTGCAAGAGCAAATATTCAAACCTCTCACTTTCACACTAATGGGCAAAGTCATTACCATTTCACTAACTTTTTTTACATAACATTTTTTCTAACTTACTTGCCACACCCATTTACTTTTGGGACTACTTTTGGGAAAATATTCCTTAGAACATTATTAAAAAAATCTTCAAAAATATTTATAATTTTCTTTATGTCATTATGTAAAGGTTTATGTAAAAGATTTCAAAATATATGCAATTTTCAAAAGTTTTGATGTTTATTTATAAGTTTTTTTAATGTTCAAAAAAACATGTTATATTACTTTTGAGAGTTTATTGTTCATTGAATATTTTTCAAATTAATTCACATGTTCCAATGATATATTATGAACTTTACTATATTAAAAAAAATTAAAAACAAAAAAACTTTCAACACCAAATTAAATTACCACTTCTAAACATGAAAAACTAAGCATTGGTTACACTTACTATGACTCCTATTAATGTGACTACAACCCTGATCAAGCTACCTTATGCTATCCAAATTATCTAAACATTTACTTAGGGGCTACCTAGGCTACATAAAGACCTATCTAGGGGTCTACTTAAACCTTACTTACCAAAAGGTTACCTAAATTACCTATGGGTTACTTAAGGGTTATTTAGGTTTAAATAATGAGGGATTATTTAAATTATTGACATGTCTACCTAGGCATTGTCTAAGTTATGTTTCCACTTGCGATATCTATGATGCCATGTATGAATTTACTATTAAATAACTAATGACCTATAGTTGCAATGTTCATTCAATAATTTTGCATGTATTGTGTTCTACTCCACCCATGTGTCAAGGTTCTGATTGATATTTTTTCATTTATAAATGCAAACATTCACTATTGGTCATGTAATGGAGATTAATTGTTGTTGCCACTTGTCATAATTATGTTGGTCATAATAATGCATATGTGGGTTTTGTAATTATTTTTGTGATGCCATGTGTTAGTTTATTATTTGACAACCATGGACCTCGTTGTAATGTTCATTTAATAGTTGCATGTATTGTGTTTAATTACACCCATGAATCATTATGTTGATTGTAATTAGAACATCTTATTACTCACATGACATGCCATGTCATCATAATGGGAGATTGAATCATTGTCAATCACAAACATTAGAAGTAAAATTGTTTTTTGTGACTTGTTTTATGTAACTAAAAGTGTCACATGCAACTAAAACATAGTTGTTGCAAAAAACAAGTTGCAAAAATGAGTTTTTCTATTAATGAAAGGTCTTGATGATATTTTTGATTAATTAATAAATGAGATTTCATAAAAATTAGTATAATGAATTATGATGTTGATTATAATTGCAACATTTTATTATCACATAACATGCATGTCATCATCGTGAGAAGTTGAATTGGTGTTAGTCACAAAGGTCAATGGTACTTTTGATTAATTAATCCACATCACAAATACATATTAACACAAATTGAAAAATAAAAGGGGATTTTACCCCCCAAATCAACAAGTTGTTATATTGATTATAGTCACAAAATCATGATGCCACCTAGCATGTTAATGTCCTTTGCCACTATTTAGTGATTTATGTCACTAAGTAATTATAAATGTAGTTTAAAAAAACAATAATTATTTTTGGGTCTGGTTGTTCAAAGGGACACAATGTGTTATAGTGAATACAATTATTGCACTTATGCAAATGTTTTCTTTCATAGGTGTGTATTGTCTAAACATGAATTTTATGCATTTACAACATGTATGAAATATATATAAGTGTGATGAAGGATTTTCCATTGGTTGATAAAATATGTACCTTTTCATATCATGGGAATATGCATGGGGAATCTCCCATTTGCCATCCTATTGGTCATTCTTCCATTTAGCCATCTCAACCAATCAATGTTTCTTCATTTTGCATGAGGAAATGCATTTTTGTTTTCATGACATGGAGAAATGCATGTGGATCCTCCCAACCATTGTATTGTCCATCCTCCCATTTAATCATTTCAACTAATCAATCCTTCTTCATGTCACATGAAGAAATGTATTTGCCTCTTCATTTCATGTGGGAAACACATGGAGAATCTTCCATTAGTCAACCTATCTACCCTTTCATTATTTTCCCTTTTATTTGCCCTTTCCCATCCCCAATTTTAAAAACCATTTCACATTTGGAACCTTAACACTTGGGGCCATTGTATTCAAATTCACATTTCGGGCAATAAGGGTTTTTCATAGTTTTAATTCTAATTCTAGATCTAACAGAATATTTTTTCCATGGTTCTATTCTTGTGCCGATTCCAACAAGTTGATGTCAACTCGTGTCCAGGTTACAAAAACTTGACCTTGAACTGCCTGTTTTTACCTTTTAAAGTCGAATACCTTCACAACATTGGTATGAACTTGGAAATGGAAAAAAAATGTTAATTTCAACATCATTTAAATGTATTTGTTTGAAGCCCAATTTCACTAGGGTCAAAATACATTGGACATGAACTTTTAAGTTCATGGATTTTCAACTATCCATTTTGGTGCACTCTAAGGTGTTTTTACCATGAAGATGATCCCATTTGGGCCAAAAAAAGGGTCAGTTAGTCACATTGCATAAAAAATTAATTCAAGTTAAATTTTTTTTTTGGAGATTGATATGGTTTCATGACTTTCTTGGTATACTCAATAAAAATTTTATTTCATGTATTTTATAATTGAAGCAATGTTTTTTAATGAGGCGAAATTTCATCATTTTGTGAAAATAAATTGGCCCAACAACATCAACAAAGGATTTTTTGAAAAAAATGACCTAAATTTGCTAGATTTCAAAATTAAAAAATCACCAAATTTCTCCTTAGGCTTTGGTAAGTGGCCATAATATAAAAAGATTTTGAAAACAATTTACTATGAAATTTGCTTTGTAGCCGACTATGGTTAAATCTTGTTATTAAAGATCACCATCTCGGCAACATTGAAAAACTAAAAGAAAAACACTAGATTGAAGATTCATGCCAAATTGACACAACCATGTGCGATAGTTTCAATTTTTAAAAGTTGCATCAGGGTTATTTGAGTGTGGTAAGGTTATTAGGGGCTTTTAACAACTTAATAGGGAATGATGAATGTGTTTGGTGAGGGGAGGGGTTGTTTTCTTTTCTGAAATGCGTTATTAGTGAATAAGGTGTTGGGTTAGTTCTTTTCTTCAACAAAAAGCTAGTAACCATAGTTTTAAAAACTTTGTTGCGTAATTAAAGGTGAGAAATCTCTAGAAGGTTGGGGGTAGAAGTAGAGATCAAAATTCGAGGTGTTCAGCACAACATTGGCCTTGTTCAAGTATTTAGCGAGTAGCAAGGATGTTTGAAATTCATGAAGCAGTTGAAAGGGTGTTAATGAAATGTCTAATAGAATTAGAATAATCTTTAAGCCATATGAACATAAGATTAATTTGAAACAACTTAACAATTAAATAGATAATGTGATAGTGTGCCAATGGCAACAAGAGTTTCATAGTGACTGAAACATTTATTTAGATTATGTATGAGTTCAACAAGGAGCTGCAAGCACACGTTAAATCCTAGGCTATGCCATAGTGATAATTCATAACTGTAGAAAATCTAAGATGCGTTGAATGGTGCAAATTAAATAGTCCGCCTTGCTATTAAGGGGCAGTTGACGAATCGAACTACATAACCAACGATAGTGTCCAACGTCGGGAATTAAAAACCATGCGAAAATAAAAACATCTTTAGTTTCGTAATAACCTTTGTAGACGGTTTTAGGTTCATCACCAAAAGTGGGGTCGACTTGCAACAAGATCACTAAGGTGTGAGAGTTTGGAGAAATACAATAGTACAAGGCTCAAGGGAGTTTAATTTCAAGACGAGCGTGCACCTCTCGAGGTTTAGGTTCTTCATCACGAGGATGTTGCGTTAAGGTCAGATTTAGAGATGACTCTGAAGGTGGTTCTTCATTCACTTGTGCGGCTTGGGGCCCGTAAAATGTGACCATGCATGATGCCATAATTTTAAGGAAAGGAAAAAAGTCAAATCAATATCAAAATCAAATCGACAATGAATATGTGAAAGACTTGTTACATCAAGATGCGCAATCATAATTTATAAATCGAGGAAATGGAAGGAAAGGCATGAGTGACGGCCTAGAACCATGTAAAGTAAAACCTCAAGGTCAAAGGAAAAAATTGAAAGTTTAAGTAAGTTTGTTAGGGGGAAAGTGGGAAGAGGTGAAAAAATGTTTTTCCTTCACCTTCCATTGGCCACCAAGCTTGGAACATTCCATTGGCCACCAAGCTTGGAACATTCCATTGGCCACCAAGCTTTGGATCTACCTTCACCTCCTTTCTCCTTCTCTTTAAAAGGCGGATTCAGATCATTGTGGGCTTTCTCTTACCTCGGACATAATTTTCAATTCAATCTTGAATACTTGTTCCAACAAGCTTCTTGAAGAGGAAAAGGATGAATAGTCCTGGTAGAAGGGAAAAGGAAGGAAAATAGAATGAAAATCTTGTAATAGGTTTGAAGGAATGGAAGTGAGTAGTGGTAGTGTTGGGAGGTTGGAACTTTAAAGAAATCTCATAAACCCTCTCGGGTTTGGTAGCGTAACTTTTTGCTGGTTTAATTGCAAATCTTAAAATTTGGTAGGACAGTGCACCTTGTAATTAGCTTCCTAGTGAACTAAGGCAAGCCAAATTTGAATAATTTAGTGTTAGAAACAATATTTCAAATGACTGGTGGTTTATAGTCGAGTTGAATTTACCACCTTTGTAAAACCCTCTCATGTTTCATAGCATAACTTCTTGTTAATTTAGCTGCAAAGCTTAGGATTTGGTAATAAGGTGCGCCTTGTAGTTAACTTTTTAATGAACTAGCGCAAGCTGGATTTGAATAACCCATGTGTTAGAAACAATATTTCAAGTGACTAATGGTTTGCAACTAAGTTGAACATGGTGTTGAGTCCTTAAACGTTGGTGTAAATGAATGACAATTTGACATAAAGTTCTAGGATGTGTAGTGTTTGAGCTTGGAAAATATATCTATCAATTTTAATTGTAAATGATGCATAGGAGGCAAGCTACTTAGTTTCAACTACAAATGCAATCTAACATCTAAAAATACACTTGCATTTTTCCTTCATCAGTAGCATTTGTGCTTTCAAATATAGTCACCTTGTAGAATTGGGAGTAGAGGGACGAGAAGTCGCTTCACAAACTGTTGGTGATCCTCTTGGTTGTGGTCTTGGTTGTAATTGTTGGCAATCCTCTTGATTGTGGTCTTGGTTATAACTATTAGCGATCCTCCTGGTTGTGGTCTTGGTTAGAACTGTCAGTGATCCTCCTAAACCCTAACCTGCCCTTCTTTGCTCTAGTTACTTAGTAAAACAAGGTAGGCACATTGCAACATGAGTGTGAGCAAGAAGTTTAACCCTTGCTTGTAACCTTGCCTCCCATTGTGCTAAAGTAAACCCTGAAAATCTTGCAATTGGAATGATCTTAAGCCCTTGTGTAACCCAAGAAGCTTGCAGATATTAATGTAGATGCTACCCTACTTCCCTAACAACTATTGCAAATCAATTGTATTCAAAATCTACTCTTGCACTTTTGGTAGCTACACATTGAGATCCCATTCATATGCGTTGAGATAACATGTAGGGTTTTAAACCTTGTTTCCTCCCTTTCCTTGTGACATGTTTCCCTAATTGCTTCTACAACTACCTTCTCCATAACCTTCTTATGCATAACTACTAGGTATTCAACATTAGTCATGACATGAGACTTTGAATAGTTCATTAATGGTTCCTTTCTTTTAGTTTGTTTTGCATGTATATGACAACAACTAGCGCATTCTCATTGTATCTTGAATTAGGTTAAAAAAAACTTGTTCTTCTTGCACTTGCTCTTGATTAAGGTTATTTAAATCTACTACCAGGTTTTCTTCTGCCCTATTTTCTATCATGGGAGGGGCTATGAGGCATATCTACATAGTAATGTTGTGTAATATTTAAGTTTAGGTTAGAGCAACCTTGGTTTGATTGGTGAACTGATGTGTGTATATTGAAGAGATATGTGGCAACAATTTTTTTTCCATATTGTTGTTCATGTTCACCTTGATCACCTTGGTCCTAATCATCTTATGCATTTTTTTTTCATCATGCCCACCCTAGCCTTAATCATCTTGTTCATTAGATGTGTTGTCAATTTCATTTCCTTCATTACTTTGCCCCGTTGTGTGGACACTTGAAGGTTGAAATTTGTTGTTCATTGTATTTGGATCCAAAGGCCATATACTTGTTGTTTTAAAACCATATTTGATATTCCTTTTTGTTAATGCCTATTTTAAAGCTTGGTCCACCCATCTGGTTAAAGTAATTTTGTTTAGTTCCATGTAGTTTCTATTGGCAATTGTTGCATTTTTAACCCTTCAAAATGCAACTTTAAATGGTTTAAAGTAGGAGACATTGAATGGCTAAAGGGCATGAAAGGTATGCGCAAGTACAGTTATCATGTCGAATCCAAACTCATGGGTTTGTGCTCTTACTTCTAGGGTTATGTGGCTACCATGGCCATCTAAAACCAAAAGTGTCGATTGGTTGTAGACCTTCCACTTGGAACAAACCACTTCAAGAAAGATAAAAATTCATTAAATAAAAAAAGTCATCCATGCCTTCTTTTGCATAGCCATGCATGTACTTGGTTCGCATAGCTCAATGTAATTGTCTCTTAGTCATTCCCCTCTAAAGATGTAGAAACTTAAAAAACTCCCACTTGCTACATTGACAACGCAATTTATGGTCAACCATCCCTAAGATTTTTAGATGGTACTATAAACTACATTAAACCCTTTCTTGGCCAGTACCTGTGCCCCTGCTTGTTTGCTTGCTTGTACACCTATTTTGTCATTATTCCATATGTGATCAGAAGGGTACTTATGTAAAGTATACAATGATGTTAAGTTTGTGTAGAATTTTTTATAGCAAGCATTTGTCAGACCTTATGTTTTACACATTTCAAGTCTTTCAACTTGCTTTATGACCACATTTGGATGTTGATTTTTGAACCATCACCACCAAGTTTTTCCAGGTATGCCATCTCGTAATCTAATATCACCTTTGTTTAAGTCATTTCTACAACCTTCAATTGAAGTTGGTTTAGTGATATTGACAAGCTACATTCCCCTATTACTAAAATCCATCCATAGACTACTACATTTTCCTCTTCAACATTCCTGGTGGCCTCATTTTCTTGCTTTGGGTGCATCCATTTAGATGATTAGAAAGAGAGCTTAGAAGTATGTGAAATATTCAATTAGCCCCCCATAAAGAACAAGTACCTTGTTCAATTGTTTCCAGGTGAAAATCCTTTAAGGTGTACCACACAAGACAAAAATGGCCTCGTCCTTACTATAATCCTTTCCTTATATTTTGATCCCCATAAAAAATAATGAAGCGAAAATTGTCAAAAGTTTCAGAAGGACTATTTTTAAACTATTATAATTTTAGATTCCATCATAATCATCCATAAATGTGTATTTACATAATAAAAAATGACTAGGTAAAAAAGATAGAAAAGGGTGACGCTGTAATAAGATTTTGGTACACCTTAAAGAATTTGCACCCTTCCATGGCTTTTTCTAAATCTTCACTTGTCCATTTTCCCTTCACTAATGTTGCAGGAGATTGAGTAGCTTTGGATGCTTTTTGTATTGGGGCTTCATCACATTCAACAAACATGATTCCAGGTTCTGGGGGCACATTTTCCTTGTTAACTAGCCCTGTGGTGTCGCTCCTCTGTCTATGAGGCACAATTTGTATCATTTTCCTCTCTTGGCCCCAACCTCCAAGGAGTTGGAGGTTCAAAATTAGGCCCTAGTAGAAGTACACCTCTTGACTTCTTGAATTCAACCCAAGAAGATAAGAAATGAGTTAAGGCTTGAAAATTTACAAAAGCATGTTCACAAAGGAACTTGGTAAAAGTAATGAGTTTGTAGAAATCCTCAAAGTCTTTCCACATCAATGTGACATTTGTTGTTTTTGTGCAGGCCGTGGGGTTGAACCTTTTGTTGTGTTGTGCTTGAGCTTGTAGGAATTTGGTATGTTTTGGCCGTGCTTGGACTCTAGAATTTCCTTTTGCATAATGTTCAAACCAACGAAAACATAAATATTTTTTATACTTCATTACATAAATATGGTGTATGATCTTTATCCTCACATCTAGTCCAAGGGCTAATATTGCTACTACTTGTTTTATTAACTCCTTGTTTCTAATAAAATCTTCCCCTTTTACATCTAACCCTAATCCCAGTCATGATCTTGAACCTTGAACTTGTTTTATTTTTACTTTGACATGTATTAAATGTAGTGCTTTTACATTCAGATTTGAATTCCCTTTATTTTTCAACTCCTTGTTTTTTATAAGATTTTCCTTCTTTACATCTAATCCCAACCTTGATCTTGAACCTTGACCCTATTCTATCTCTACTTTGACATGTGCCAAAGGTGTTGTTTCTACATTCAGATCTAAATTCCCTTTAAGGTGTTGCTCCTTTCCATGTTTTACATGTAAACATGTTAACAAGATTGCATTAGGAACTAGAAGCTCTAGAAAAGATTGTAGCTCATCCTCTATGTGTTTTGGTAGTGAAGACCTACTTGTTAAAGATTATATTTAAAAGTTCTACCCTAATCTATTAGAATTAAACCAACTTGTTGCCTTTTCCAAAATTTGGGGAAAAAAACCAAAATGTTAAACTTGGGGAGAAGCTCCTCCTTTGGCATGTCAATAAATGTTCTTGTTTCCCAATGTGTGTTCTATGTGTTTTTTATGGTTTAAGGTGTGTTATTTAATCATGAGTTGTAATTTTTTTAATGTGCAAACCCTTACCCCTAAACCAAAGCTTCAAACCCTTTTACATGTTCCATACAACACCCATTGCCGAACCCTGACAAAATTACAAAACAAAAGAATGTGCTCAAAATTGGCAAATCGTAAAAAATAATTTACAAATCCGTTCACAAAAACATCCATTTTCAAATGTGTCACAACCCTAGCCTTGGGCTTGCGACCAAGGTAAGGGCTTGCAAGGGTGCGGGCCAAGAGGGAAGCTCGAGAGTCACATCTCATGCTTTCGGGAATGTAGGAGAATGTGAGGGAATGAACCTTCACATTCCTAAGTGAGCTCCCACTTTGGGAGTTGGAGCCCCAATGGACTCCCAAATTTTTAGAGAACAATTGTAGGGATCAAAACCCATTGGATTGAAGAATTCGTTATATCATTGGAAAGGTGTTAGAATGTAGATGTCTAAAATGGGCTCGCATGACCCATTTTCACACTTAAAGCAAAAGTTATGGCCAAAAGAAGGGTCGAGAGTTAAATTGCCAATTTGACTCTGACCACTAAAAGTCGAAAATTGCCCCAATTTACTTGCATGCAGGTGGCGTGCCACATACTGTTCGAAAACTCTCAACAAGGGCTAAACTTTTCTTTAGACCTCATCTCAATCAAAGATCTTCACAAGAAGTTATGGGCTTCCAAAGTTGTGAGAGTCCTAATTTTGGGAATTTTGAGACTCTCAACTTGGGAGTCCTGGGAAAAAATGACATTTGGGTGTTGGCCCCATGGCTAGGCAAAAAAAATACTATAAAGGGGAAGGTGTTGGCTTCCCCCAAGTCCGGGCTGTGGTGAGTTTTATGAATCTGTGTTTGCCCATGGCTCGTCCGTGCACCAAAGTGCTCAAACTATGCACTAACAAACTTGTTGTTTGGTTTGTGCAAATTTGTGTGAGTAATTGAATTGCTTGTCAATCTTCCTAGTCCCATCTTGGAGCTTTAGTACGTCCCTTTACCCCCGAAATGTTATGATCCAGGGAATGCGCCCCAACTTTTTTTCTTTCCACTGTCTTCACTTTTGGATTCATAGTTGAGTCCATCAAGGAGCTTGGGGGTGCGTTAGAATGGCCAAACCATTATCACACACATGGGTATTTTTTTGGGTAAAACAAGCATGCACAATTATTCATTTTGATACCTTTTTGCACACACCATAATCCTTAAAAGAATTCAATTTTAAAAAAAAAACATTTTGGAACTACCTCCTACATGGATCATAGAAGAACTAATGCATTCCCAAGTTCCTTGATAGACTCAAATGTGAATCCAAGGTGAAAACAATAGAAGGATAAAAAGTTGGGGCATTTTCTTTTACTCATAACATGTCGGGGGTAGACGGGCATGTTGAAGCTTCGGAATGGGGACTAGGATGAATGACAAACGAGTCAATTATTCACATGGACCTACACAAAACCAAACAACAACTTAGTTAGTGCATAGTTTGAGCATTTTTGGTGCAGGGACGAATCGCGAGCAAACACGAACTCATAAGACTCACCACAGCTGAGACTTGGGAGGAGCCACCACCTTCCCCCTTATAGTATTTTTTGTGCCTCGCCACAAGGCCAGCACCCAAATGTCATTTCCGAAATTCTTGAAATTGGGACTTCCATAACTTTGGAGGCCCATAACTTCTTGTGAAAATCTTTAATTGAGGTGAGGTCTACAGTAGTGTTGTCGCCTTCGTTGAGATCTTTTTAACAATATGTGGCACGTCACTTGCACGTAAGTAAATTGGGGCGATTCCTAACTTTTAGTGGTTGAGAGTCAAATTGGCAATTTGACTCTCGGCCTTTCATTTGGCCATAACTTATGTTTAAAGTACCCAAATGAGTCATGCGAGCCCATTTTAGACATTTACGTTCCAAGATCTTTTTGATAATATAAGGAGCTTTTCAATCTAATGAGTTTTGACCCTTACAATCACCTTCTAAAAATTTGGGGGTCCATCGGGATGACTATTCCCAAAGTGGGAGCTCATTTGGGAGTGTGGGGGTTCATTCTCTCACATTCTCCTACACTCTCGGGAGCATGGAATGTGATTATTAGGCTTCGCTCTGGGCCCACACCTTTGCAAGCCCTTGCTTTGGTTGCAAACCCAAGGTTAGGGTTGTGACAATAACCCCCTTGAACAATAGAAGTCAAAATTTTGAATAATGGAAATTTTTGCCAAATGTTTAATAATAGGTACATTGGTGAACAATGAATATATATTGATTGTCCCTTTTTTGGGTGTTCACCCACCGGCCCCTGAACGGCAAATGGTTGTTTTACCATAGTGTAAAAAATTATTTAAAGCAATTTGCCAAGTGGGAGGAACATCCTAATGATGAGTACAAAAAATAGTTACTAACATAATTGCAATAATATTTTTTGAGCATTGAAAAGTTTTGCACCCAAAATTTCCTGAAACAATTTCTTTTAAGCAATCCTTCAAAATTATTAAATGAACAACCACACTTATTGGACCATTTTATTGGACAACTTTATGTCTCACCTATATGAACTTCAATTAATATTTCACTAGAATAATTTAGAACATTGGATTAAAATGCTTTCGAACAAATTATTAATTTAGACCATTAAATTGGAAAGATTTCCATAATTTTGAGAAAAAAGTTAGAACAAATAATCAATGTAAATAACATGAATAGAAATGAAATCTTCTAGAAGTAAGTCCTTTGAATAAAGGCATCTCTAATATTCAAAACCAAAGGGGGTCAAGACATTACAAGATTTGGACAAAATGGGCTCACAAAATTCAAAGCCCAAATACATGGTTTATTTCATATTGGTATGGTAATAATAAGTTTCCAAGAAATTTTAATACTAGAATGGTTTTGTTATTAAGTAAATTGTCAACTTTATATACTACAACATGATATGAACAACATTTTTCTTTTGTGTGAAATTTCACCAAAATGAAAAAAAAGAGGGAATATTCAGTTGTTATATTCTCATTTCCTGAATTTTTTTTCCAAATTTCAGAAAATGAAATAAAATTTTGATCACATTTAAATTCTGATTTAGTTTCTAGCACATTGTAAACTAGTTTTTTTTGCTATTTAGATAGGTTCTAAAAATTTGTCACCACTTGATATTAAATTCTTATTGGGATGCTAGCCAATTATGCAAATTGAAAAAAAACTCACTGCATATGATATGAGTATAATCAAATTTGTAAATAATGGTATGAATAGAAATAGTGAAAAGACCAATACCAACAAATATTGTACATGAATATTGTATTAGGTATGTAAAAGTACATTATACCTTGAAATGTACTCAATTTCAATTGAAAATAAATTATAACAAGACTGTAGCAATCATTTCAAACTAGAGAAATAATCCCTACTAAATGAAATTAATCTATATCAAAATAACCAGCTTCTTCAAATATCCAACTCATCCAAGTTACAGGGACATCTAGTAGTGATTGGTGAATAGTTAAAATGGTGTACCACATTTCATAAATATGTATACCTATATTAAATGCAACACCAATTAATTAAAATTTACAATGTTGAGATTTTTGAAAGAATATCTTAATATGTCTAAAGATTAAAAGATATGTACAATCATTTTTCCTAAAAATGAAAAGAAATGAAAATTTCAAAAAATACTCATTTAATTCATACAATGGAAAATAGAATAAATACTTAGGACTAGTATCAATGATGAATTCATTGGTAGAACACACTGATCCAACTAATGTGACCATGGTGGGAGAAGAAAAAAACATATATTTATAATAGTCTTAATGTATATGTGGGATGTATTTACATCAAGAATAATAGCTCACAATTTAAAACATAAGCAACAATCAAAGAAAAATGTTTTCTTTTATCTTAAATACAACATCCTCTTAATAACATAAATTGAATGATTGTAGACAATAGAACCCAATCCATATGTTGGCATTAAGTGTGATGTTGATGAATTTTCTATTTCACGTGTGCAAATCATAGGACACAAAAAATGAGATGTTGAATAAATCCAAGGGTCAAAAACTAATTATTTATGCATTCCACTATCAAATCCAACTATTATAGTTCAAGTATATTTGATTGTTCAATTTTTATAGAATATTAAACTCATATGATCCTTAATATAACACCTATTAAGTGCATTCGCACTTGGCATTACGTACTCTAGTGTTGAGTCTCTTAACATCATACTAGTCATTTAGGATTTAAACCTACTTATCATAAAGAATTTATGTTAAACTAACATTCACTTAACATTAAACTTTCAACTATTTAACATTATCTGCCATCTAGGATGCCACCTAGATTTTCATTTAAGACTGACATAACATCAAGTGCGAATGCACTATATTCCATGTTATATACCACCCAATAAACTATTGTACCTACCACTAACAATTGGCACTTTTTTATTGATGGAAATAACTCACAAAAATCCAATAAAAGATCGATGGTCAAAACCATCATAAGGGAGACAAAAAGGAAGGCCAAAGAAAGGCCAAAAGATGTATAATCCATAGGAACCAAAAAAAAAGAGAACTAGTCCCTTTCATGGTAGGAAGTTATTTCACCCACAACCCCTCTAATGTTGCCAACATGCAAATTGTGAGATCTAATAATAATGGGAGGTCTAGAATAAACATCACCCACCAACACAATTTTCCTTTTTATAGTAGAGGTTAAAACATTTTGAAGAGCAATATTAACACACTGCCTAATAAATTGAATGCAAAAATATAAAGATAAATGACCTTTCGATTATCTATCGTGGAAAAGACAGGCACATTCCGTAATGAAACGATCCATATCACATTTAGGTTTGCCGTGCACCTCCATGGCCATTAGAATAAAGTGGTGCCCTTCATGAAGCCTTCTATATTTACGAATTTTAATAATGGTGCTAAGTTTCGAAGTTACACATGCTGGTCGACTAATGACATTTAAAGTTACCATCTCTTATGTCAGGTTAATACCCACCACATTAGCAATGAAGACCTAGTCCTCTTAGGTCATGTGGAGATCGACTTGTAATGAAACTCATAATGTAAGGGTGTACCACCACTCTTTTCATATAACGTGCCCATATATGAACATTTCAGATGGTGTCAAGTGTGACTATTTGCTGACCTCCAAACGGGCAACGAACTAAATGCGTGTCAAATGCATCTAATTCGTGTCCACATTCACATGTGAGAAGGCTAGATGCCGAGGGTTGAATCAAACTAAAATGAAAACGCAAAGTTGAGGTGAAAATAAAGTGCAATGCAAAATGAATGAGTAGATGGCTTAACAACTAACCATAGCCTGCCTTTTTGCCCAAACAAGAACGAATGTGGATTTTGGATGTTGAGGAAATGGAATCATCTATTAAGATAGACCTAAGGGATGTGTCGTGGTGGATGTCCATCAAAGATGCCTATAGACTTGGGGTGCTAATAATTACCATTTTCAAAAGAAAGGTGCATCTCCTTAATTGCAAAAGAAAGGCCATTTTGCCCTACATGTAAATATGATTAAAGTAGGGGTGGGCCCCTTTCAACCTAAAAACATACTCCTTTAATATAGGTCTATCGAAAATATGAAACCTAAAGCACATATATGGAGCCACCAAAGTCTAACTCACTAAATAAAAAGATGGGCCATAATTCTCCATAGAGGAAAATGCCTATACCACCAAAGGATATGAGTAGTCAAACTTGACACCTTGCTAAAGGGCCCTAAAAAGGCTCGCACGATCCTAGACCCAAAATGTCTTCATATACCTGCATAATTCTCTTGTCAAAACCCGTCAAAAGAGACAAGAAGGAAGATGAAGGAAGAATTGTCCATGTGAGATAAGAAGGCCAACGAGTTACACATGAGGACAAAATGCCCAAAACAACTTAAACATTTCCCAAGAGAAGAAGATCATTGATATGTGCCATGTCCTAAAATAAAACCTCATCCAAAAAATGTGTGGCAAAGTTTTAAAAACTCATTAGCATACCCAAAATGCGTAAGCTATTTGTGACCAAAGTGTAACCTTGAAGAATTTATATGCTTGGAGAAATCCTTGATGGACTCCAAAGCTTGTATTTTAAAACCTTGACCCTCAGCCCAACTAAGGTTAATTGGGTCAAAAGGTGGCCAAAGGCATAGGTAATCTCATTCATAGGCCCCACGATGTGGATATCATTCATTAGGGATGGAAAGACATAGTTGGGGGCCTGTGTAATGGTCTTTAAGAGAGTTTGATAATGGGCCAAAATAAATAAATGACTTCCTAAAGGGTCAACCTACCTCCTATTTTAAGATGATCCAATAATGGTGACCCTTTCCACATGCCACCCATGCTGGTAATAAAAAGAAGAATAAACACCATAAAACAACTTGGTAAATAGAATAATGTTCACCAAAGGCCCCCTCGGCATCACATAACCTTCTAAAAATAATAGGTTGAGAAATGCTATGAAAAACATTTTCGACATCAACTTGCATCATGGCCCAATTAGGGTGTAGGTCAAGGAAGGTTCATATATCGAAAGGGATGGTCTCAAAGTTTGCAAGGGTTGTGTCGCAACCCTAGCCTTGGGCTCGTGACCAAAGTAAGGGCTTGTGAAGGTGTGGGCCAAGGGTGGGCTCGGGAGTCACATTTCATGCTCCCAGGAGTGCAAGAGAGTGCAAGGGAATGAACCCGCACACTCCTAAACGAGTTTCCACTTTGAGAGTTGGAGTTTCAATGGACTCCCAAATTTTCAGAGGGTGATTGCAAGGGTCAAAATTCATTAGATGGAAAAGTTCCTTATATCATTAGAAAGCTCTTGGAACGTAGATATTTAAAATGGGCTTGCATGCCTATTTGGATACTTGAAACATAAGTTATGGCCAAAAGAAGGGTCGGGAGTCAAATTGTTAATTCATATTCCCAACCACTAAAAGTCAAGAATCGCCCGATTTCCTGCAAGTGGCCTGCCACATCCCTTGGAAAGCTCTCAACGAGAGCTATAACTTTTCTTCATACCTCATTTCAATCGGAGGTTTGCACACAAAGTTATGGGTTTCCATAGTCACGGGAGTCTCAATTTCGAAAATTTTGGCACTTGGGAGTCGCAAGACAAAATGCCATTTGGGTGCTAGCCCTATGGCTAGGCATAAAGTATACTAGAAGGGGGAAAGTGGTGGCTTTTCGCAAGTCTGGGCCATGGTGAGTTTTGCGAGTCCATGTTTGCTCGTGGTTTGTCTGTGCACCAAAATGTTCAAACCATGCACTAACCAACTTGTTGTTTGGTTTGTGCAGGTTCGTGTGAATGATTGATGCTTGTCACTCTTCCTAGTCCCCATCTTGGAGCTTCAGCACACCCCTGTACCCCCAAAGTGCTGCGAGCCAGGGAGCGTTCCTCGATTCTTGACTCTTTCGTTGTTTTCACCTTAGACTTATATTTGAGTCTATCAAAAAGCTTGTGAATGTGTCAGGTTGATATTTGAAACTGATGGGGGATAAGTGTTCTTAAAATGGCCCTTGAAGTTGTAAAACAATGAAATGACTAATAAATTGAAAAATCACTTTGCTTATAATAATATCATGAATATCACTAATTTCCTTTGCTATTGTTAACAATTTGCAAGGCTTCAACACTAGGGCCATTAACCTAAGGATATTTCCACGAACAACAATAGTAGCTACTTGAAATAAAATTTGTTGAATCTTATTTATTTCATAAAACAAAGATTGTTAGTTTCAAATTTAATTTTCTAGAATTTCAACAATTGAAGAATAAAGTTGCAAAGTACTCCTTGTGTTTTGTATTTGTAATAGTGACCCGATGGTCGATTCAACTTGAGAAGGGAGTTCAATTTTTGAAAATTTCGACAAATGTCAATAATTGCTATTTATTTATTTATTTGGCTAGACCTTTTGTGAATTATTTTGTGCAGAACATCAGTGGTAGGTACAGTATACACATGCTTGACATTTGGTGATATGTTAAGAACTTTGGGAAACGAGCTCAGTTGAACAACAGGGCAACCTAATAGGGGCCCATCTAAAAAGGGTTTACAGTAGCTTGTATGGACCGGTAAGGGTCGCCCAAGTGGATCCCGAGAAAGCAAGAAAACGCGAGAAAAAGACACCCCCTCCTAAAGTTCGTATCTTTGTTCCCAATATTTTTTCTTACAGTTCCCATGTTCCCGATCCTGGCCGCGTCTGCAAGCTTCCCGCCATCTCGCAATGGCGTGGTGTTAGTCGTCTCCTTTACGCCCAACCTCCGCTTGTTCCTTGCAGAAATCTTCTTGCTTCGCTCTGGTATTTGGCCTTCGCGCGAAAGGTTTCGACGTCGGAACTACTTCTGAGAACGAGGGGGAAGTTATAACCAAGGCAGAAGTAGAGGGCTCCGCGAGATTTTCTCTTTTAGGAAGGAGATTGAGAGACCCAGGAATAGAGTACAGGTGGAGGGTACATAGATTGATCGGGGGTAGTGGAGGGGAGGCTGGAGAGGCGGTATGAGCTTTCTGGATATTGTGGCCGGGGGATTGCCTCCCGGCCGCAGGCAGCAGGATCCGTCACAAGCTTTAGCAGCGGGTGTGTTCCAGATCAACACTGCTGTGTCGTCTTTCAAGCGGCTGAGCAACAGCCTGGGCACCCCAAAAGATACTCCTGCTCTTCGTGAGAAACTGTATGTATGCTCCTACACTGTCCTTCTTCTCTTCCTTTCTCCTCGTCCGTCTCACAAGCACTAACCTCCTAAACGAGAGGTTCTATGAAAGAGCATGTTTTGCGTGTCTGATCATTTAAATGACGACCTTTTGGTTGAAAGTTGCGAAATGAACACCCGGGCCGTGGGGATGTTTTTTGAATCTGGAACCCTTTGGACTGGTTCCGGTGTTTTGTTAATCCGAATTCGACAGTTTTGTGTAATTGGACGAAGAGGAAGTAGACCCTCTTTAGAAGAATGGTAACTTACTTCCCTCTGACTCGGACATGCCATCATGTTCACATTCAAAGTGAGCAATAACTGCAGCAAAGATCTCATGGCTTGAACTCCACACACTTCTCTATGTAGTTGTCTTCTCTCTTGTTTAGGATCCAGTTGCGGTACGTTGCATTTGAAAGTAAGGATTGTTTGGGAGTGAGCTCTATCTGTGGCAGTCGCCCTTGCTTACCTCTACGTTTGACAGTCATTGCTCCAAGCTGGAACTAAGTACTCTTGTGTTCTTTTTGTCTGCTTTCATAACAAGCAACTATGATCGCAATTTGCAGTCACAGAACCCGGCAGCACATAGGTCAATTGGCAAAGGAGACTGGAGCCAAGCTGAAATCTGCCAGTGACAGTGACCATAACAATGCCACTGTAAGCAAGGGTTGAATTCATATGCACTGTCACTTTTATTCCAAGGGCCAGAGCCTAGGCGAGCTCTGCACACGCAAATGCATAAAAAGTCATCTTGCAAAGATTTTCATACATGTGAGGTTTTTGTGTGACTATCTGTAAGAAAGGAGTTCTATCTTGTGTGGTATGTTCGTTTGGGTTTTGCAGGCTACAAAAAAGGTGAGTGATGCAAAGCTGGCCAAGGACTTCCAGGCAGTTCTTGTTGAATTCCAGAATGTGCAAAGAATTGCTCAGGAGCGTGAGAAAATGTTCATTCCCTTTGTTGCTCAAGCAGTTCTTCCAACAAGGTAAAGTTCACAATTGGCACAAACTCTGTATTCATCGGTCACTTCCTATCGGAGTTATGCTCTAAAAATCCTTCTGATGCTGTATGGTTATTCTGTGACACTTTGGAGGACTCTCTACATTCCTTGTTTGCATCCTAGCAGCAGTTTGTCTATCACTTTGTATTGTTAGTTTGGTGTATTCTTCAAGTATTTGTGCCATATACAATGGTTTGTTACTCATCATTTTGTGCTGTATGGTGCAGTCAATTCTCTGGCGAGTTTAAGCTGATGCCAGAAGATAATCAGGAGCAGCGAGCACTGTTAACAGAGCAAAAACAGTATGTGGATCAAGATTTCATGAACTGATTTGTACCGCTGGTTTGTGAGCAATGACTGAGAGAGTATAGGTGTGTAATATGAGTAGGTGCTGTTCATGTGTATGCATAGAGGCATTGGTTGGTAGCCATGTTAAACCACTGTATGGTCAGAAAGACACCATATGCAGCAACCCCAAGGTTTAGGAGAGAGAATTCTGTACACATGCACATTTCAAGAAATGTGATGCAATATGATGTTTGCCAGCAGATATCTGCAACTTCTGCTTCTTTATCCACTGAAAAGTTGGATCTGAACATTTGCAGACAAGATTTTCTCCAGTTGGAAAATGAGGTTGTGTTCAATGAAGCAGTGATTGAGGAGAGAGAGCAAGGCATTCAAGAGATTCATCAGCAAATTGGTGAAGTCAATGAAATTTTCAAAGATTTGGCTGTCCTGGTGAATGAACAAGGATACATGATTGGTTTGTGCCATTACACATGCTTTTTCTTGACATTTTTTCTTGGAATGCTCAAGGAGCAGCAAACTCTTTGTAGTGGAGGTGAGCTGGCCAGTGCTGGCCAGCTGAACCTGATCATGACTGAGCACTTTGCATCTTTCATAATGTGTACTGGAGTACTTTGAAGGGAAGAAGTTGACAAGGATGTTGCCCTTCCTTGTGCAGATGACATTGAATCACATATAGAAAGTGCAAATGCTGCTACAGTTCAGGGTAACCGCCAACTTGTGAAGGCAGTGAAGACTCAAAAGTCTGGATCATCCATTGTAAGCATTACTATTGTGCATGGTTGATATTCTGACAAGATGCTTTGGCAAATGGTTTAAACTGAAGTCCTGAGACTTGAACATTGAAGGTCAAACATCACATTCCTGCTATCAGACTAGCTTAACTTATTCTTTGCTGTGTAATCTGTTTCTGTTGACAGCATGTCGTTGCTTCTGGCATTGATTACATTAATCCAGTAATTGTGGTCAATCTATATTAAGAATTATTGGAAGCATTTTGAAAGGGGATGCTTTGGCACATTGACACATTTGCTTTAGCAGGCAATCAATGCACAGGCCATGTTGGACACACCTAGTTTTGGAGCATGAGTACTAATGAGGAATTGTATTTGAAATGATGCAGATGTGCTTGATTTTGGTGATTGTGGGAGTGGCACTGCTGCTCTTCGTTATATTCATGGTTTTATGATTTTTCACTCAACTTCCTCCTCTCCAAAGTGATTTTGGATCTTATATCCACAAGTCAGGTTGGTGGTGTATATCATCTACATTGTTGTTAAACATTTTTACCTGTTGTGTTCTTAGATCCCAGCTTAGTGTTTCTGACTTACCTAGCAGATGGTGCTAGGTGTGCTGGTGGTAATCGGAATGTACAATAGAGCGCAATCTCATTGACTTCTTCATTTTCCTTGAGAAACTTACCACAGAGGCTTCTACATTCATTTCAGTTCCAAAATGTTTTGATTTTTTGCCGCCTTGCAAATTGAGCTAGTATTATGCAGGAAGTTTTATGTCAAGATGCAAATACTCAGAGATGTAATTTTATTTACAATAATGTTCACAGGAATAGATATTATTCTCCTGGCACATGCCTGGTTGATGGATTTCTCTTCTTATCCTTAAGGTGAGCAAAATAAAAATCAAACTGCCTTCATTTGTAGTTTACCAAAGCTCATTAAGTTTGGCAAACATGGGCATACATGGGTACTACTGAGTTTCATCACAGATCCCTGATGAAGAAAGACTACAGGCATGTGTTTTTTTCGTCTCCCAATCTGGTCTATGTACGTATCCTTTATTGGTCTTGACTATGCCAGACTTTGTTTTGTGTAGCTCCAGCATCAGGCCAAGACTTGCAAGCTCTTGGGTACTGGAGCTTGCTTCACTTTTGTGTGTAGTTGTTATTTTACTCCATTGTCTTGTGATCTGACCTCAGCCTCTGTTATGCCTTTTCGGTTTTGCTCTCTTCAACAACTGTGCTTTGGCTTTCGTGGTAACTAAAGCCAGGTCCTTTACTGAGTCATTTCAGAAGCTTTGGCAGAATGGTAGGTCCTATTGGCAAAGAAAACATCTAAATTCTTGTTACTGAAAGCAAAGGGCAAGGTTGCAAGTCCTTCAGGCTTAGTCTGTTTTGCACATTTAGTTGAGTTCCTCAAATGGAATGTGGTATTATTTGAATACTCTACCTGAATTGCCACAAATGATGGCCTAACTGCTTGTATTGGCAAATTCCAACCATCAGTATGCATTAATATTAGATATGCTTGAAAAATGTGAGATTCTTAAGGCAATGAAAAAAAGATGGTAAAAAAAAAATCAAAATCCCCAATGTTGGTGATTAGAAACAATTAAGATGTAACTACTAAGTTGGAAGCAAGATGGTTGCGAGTCTTGTACATTTAGTTTTCTCGTCATGCACACGGAAACGTGCCTGCACTTTTCTATCCATTTCACATAACCAATTAGCACGGTACACGTCCACATAAAAGCAAACCCACTATGGTCTAAGCCATTACTGTAAGAGCAATTCGAAAATAGGTCAAACTTGAGCACTTTCCTTTTAACCTAAAAGAGCCTGTTATGGACTGGATTTTGCAGTCTTTCTGAGACTCAAAAATGATGCAAGAACCAAGAGAGGGTCATTGACATCTGTGATAGGAACCCTAAATCACAACCTTCGTTGAAAAACTTGGTTGGTGGCGAAGAACGAAAGCATCTATTGATTGCCAATTTTTGTTCTTGTATTCGTTTGTTGGTGCGAGGAGGTGCTTGATTGTTCTTAAGCAATGCAGTTGACTCTGGAATTCGGGTATGTGCTTCTTTTCCATTTGGGTTCTTTGACAATTTTCAAAATCTTTCTCCTGATTTGTTGCTCAAGATAATCTCGTTTGGCAGTCTTTCGCTTTCTGTCTCTCTTCTTTATCCTTTTGTCTTTCGATTTGAAGAATTTAGACGACGATTTTGATTTCAAACGATGCGCTTTCTGCGTCTCGATTCGTCTCAGTTTTTGGCATATCATCCTTGCAAAAGCTTGTGATTTTGTTGTAAGAGAAACGAGAGTCTGACGCCTCATCTACACTGATCTGATAATTGCCAACGACACCGGCAACTGCTCAGGAATTTTTCATCACCTTGTGACTATTTGATCGTGTCTTTCTTTCGGTGGATCCCTTTGATAAAAAAGTTGTTTGCTGCGGCTCTTGTGCTATCTGGCAGGGGTGGACTGGAGCTCTTGTTTGGGTCGAAGAAGAAGCACCAGGTTGATGTTAGTCCAAGCAACGGCCACATCGAGGTATTCTTCTTTTGTTGTGTTGAATCTTGTGACCTTTTGCATAAAATTCGTGTGAAGTGGATACTGTAAAGAGTTGCAACACCGATGAAGTCTTCAATTCTGAACCGTAATCCTAAAACCGAGTAGTCGGAGCACAAATTCATTTGCAGTGGCACATGAAATTTGTGTGAAACTGATATTATACAGAGTCGCAACACCTTTGAATTTAATGTTCAAAATGCTGGATCCAGGTTCATGCTGTCATTGTTTCTTTTGTGCAGTGAACTACCATAATTTGGGGGAAGTTGGTTGTTTGCAATCTTCTTCAATTGAAATTTTTTGACAACAACCAGTTCACTTGTCTTGCAGTAGGAGAATTTCTTTTGAAGCTCTCAGGGTGGACAAAATATCCTGGTGCAAAATTGTCAAGCTAATGTTGTTGATGGTGCAAAAGCTTCTAAAACAGTTGTGGTTGCATGTTTTTCAAACACATTGAGTGAACTTGTTTTCCATTCATTGGAATTGCACAGAATCCAGCTTTGACTCTGTATAACCTTTGGTGTCAAACCATCTACACGCCAAAATTCAGATGCATGGTTTCTGAAGAAGGCTTTGTAGAGTTTGAAGCATAAGAATTCCTTCTTCTGCCCTGATTGAGTCGTCACGTTTTAAAAGTATGGGAAAAGAAAAGCTGTATACTGTGTTTACTTATAAGTATTTGAGCATTCTTGGGGCAGTTAACAGTGGAGGCACTCTTGGTTTGGATACGGGATAACCTTCTCAAGGAGAGGCCAGAGATGTTCATGAAAGACAAATCAGTGTAAGAATGTATAACACATTATCTGTGCTTCATTGTGCAATTTGTTTGGAAATGGTACTTTTGTTACTAGAAATTGTCAATAGTTGTGCATTGTTTTGTTATGTGATCACTTACATAAGGTTTAATCAGTGCTAATATTGAATCTGTTTAGTTGTCTATGTTGTGGTATGAAGCTGCTTGTTGTTTGTTGTTGTTGATACAGTCGGCCAGGAGTATTAGTATTGATCAATGACTCTGATTGGGAGCTTTGTGGTCGCCTTGAAGGAGTTTTGGAAGACAAGGATACAGTGACTTTCATATCTACATTGCATGGAGGTTAAGTTTCAACTGTTCCTGATTTGGAGAAACATCGAAGTCTGTGAAGTTGTGAATTTCCTACAGCACATGCCAAAGTTGTATTATTATAGCTAGGATGGGAGGAGGCTCCGCTTTACTTCCTTTTGAGATGTCTTTGACAGTTTGTGTTGGATTGAAATCCTACTTTATCCTGGGCAAATTCTCGATGCTCTTGCTGGTAAGAAAGAACAACAGAATTATGTGCTAGCTTTCTGGCTGGAAGAATTCTCCACAAAAATAGTCAAATGAAAAATGCAACATCATCTAGAACTGGAGAAAATTCTTCCCTTCTTCTAAGTGGCATAATCGTGGATAATGAGTTGAAAAGAAAGTGTCACACAAGGTGAGAGCAAAGCCCTAACACATGGGGAATAGCACTTGGAGTATGCAGTGACAGCTTCAGAAGCAAACCTTAGGTAGCGTTTGAAGGTTAGGGTAGGCTTGTCACTCGTATTTGGATTTGGTTTGGTACCAGCACCAGAGGAGGGATCACAGTACTGACAGATCTGCCATAATTCCCACAGAGCATCTCTCACATTTCCAAGAGGCCTTTGTATTTGCAATCATCTTGCAGGTTGGGCATGAGCAGATTAGGTTAAGATTCTTGAGACATTGTCTTGATGCCCACAGGCAGCATTGAAAACAAGTAGCACACCAAGTTCATGGACTGCAACTGGCAACATTGGAAAGTAGACAAGCAAGTCTTTCTGCAAATGAATGTATACATCCTGCCTCAGATTTGCACTTGAGATGTTTGGTGCAGTTTACAAGGTACAAATGACCTGGAATCCATCCAAAACGAGGTTGCAAGTCTACTGTACCAGATTTTGGTACTAGTGACCTTTCCCACTGTTGTAATTGATGAGTCTTTGGAGGGTATTAGTGACACTTCAGTTGAAAGGAATAGCACTACACATGTAAGATTGGGATCTCTGTGTCCCCATTTCTTAAGAGGGACTCTGTTTTCTCCAACCCTGTCCATCCACTCCTTGCAAAAAAGATCAACTGTGGTTTCTGTCTCATATACCCCGGCTGCTATGGCATTCACTTGGATGTTTAGTGGACCCAGCTGAAGAGCAAGATACTGTCAAACATGAAGAAAAGGCTTTCAGCAAAAAACTTCCACCAGCAGCAGAATATCATAATTGGTTTTGTCAAGAATCCTCCAGCTATTAGTGAAGTGATAATGCAATGCTTGCCACACTTGAGCAATGTTTTGAGTAATAATATTAATGCTGAAGATATCAGAAACTACCAAAGTCAACACAAGACAGAACATAGGAAACTTTGCAACTCATGATGGAATTCATGCAGTGAACACATCACTTTGGCCAAATAATTCAAGCCTACCTTTGATGTACCATATGCAACTGCACCAGGAAACAAGCTTTGATCAAGCCCTGTGATTGAAAAAATATTGAGGAAAGAACCTCCGTGTTTTGCATTGTCCATCTTGCAAGATCTATATTTAACAGAACTTCCTCCTCCCACAGTCTGCTAGGTTGAGAAAGCCACACGCATTCATGGGGAGTCAAGCCTATTTTGTTGCAACTTCAGAAATCTATCACAAATTCCAGCAATGAATGGTTTATTTTGTCCTTGAGCTATGTCTGAGTATCAAGTAAATTCTTATTTTCAAGCTACAGCAATTTTTATTAAGGCTTCGTTAAAATGTAGCCCCATCCTGTATACATGTTAAGCAGAGTGTGGTGCCGTTCTTCACACAAACTAGTGGGTGACTTCTACAATCTTTGTTACCTCAAACACACAACCTTGTTGCTAACTTGAAATACTTTTTCATTCCACTACATATCTATGGAATTACCAAGAAATCTCCACAATAACAGTTTGAAGGTAACACAAGAATGGGTACAGTCATCACCTTATGAGAATGGCACGTGAAGTGCTGGACAATTGTGACCATCAGAAATAGCAATGACAAATTGCAACAATTACCCACTGACTTCATGAGCTGCCCAATCGTAGGTGTACCTATGTATATAAAAATGTGAGCAAACTATTATACAAAATTTGCATATCACTACAACAGAATATGGCTTTTCCACCAACAGTAGGCCTTGGGTCATGACATGTGTGAGCTCGACCCTTTGGTTTCACCCATTTAGTATGCATGGGATATATATATGGGGTAGTTTGACATTAATGTAAGATTTGTCACACTATGAAGCATAGATGATAAGTTGACATCAAGATGTGCCACACAATATGCCCACATAGTGTGGCACGTCTTATGTTAATGTCAATCTCCATTACATACCACATATGTCATGTCAAAATGGATCACCGGTGAATCCATGAAGTTTATCTCACAACTGTCATGAAGGGGCCTACTGGAGTTGGAAACAATCATATTCTGTTCTTTGCATTTCCAGAAGCAACTCACAGACTCAGTCACATGTCAGCTCCACTCAAGAGACATAACTAAGGACAAAAAAGTCAACACCTAGTATCCTCATTCAAGCTACAAACAAGCTAGTGAAGGGTAAGCTTCATTTCCTTTGAGCTTATCCTTGTAAAAGCACAGCATCCAAGGCACCAAAGGCATCAAGAGAGAGAGCCCACCTTCTATAGAGAATAGTGGGTGGGGCCTCTTGCATGCACTGTGGATACACATGCAAAGATGCATTTCTTTGAAATAAGAAATGGAAACAGAAACGAAAACAATTTGTTCTCTATCCTTGTCTTCCTTTGCTCACTTGCTGCCCCTTTTAGCACCATGATTCCATTCTAGGGTCACTTATACCAGGTGATACTAAATCAGGTCAAATCTATATGTAACTGAGGGCGGTTGGACCATTAGCTCATGACCTTGAATTCTTGTCTACCTGCTATACTGCTCTGTTTGCTAGTTGTAACATGTTTATTCAGATATCTCTTGATCCAGTTCATGCACTGCTCATTAACCTTCTTCAGTTAAGCATAGGTTAAGCTGCTGCTGTGAAAATTTTGAATGGCAATTTAAATGTACATTTATGGTTTTTAGCCCGTTTTTTAAAGCGTTTTAAAAAAATAATTCGAAACAATAAGAAACGTTTTGAAATGTTTCTGAAACACCATTTTGAAACCAACCTTGCAACTATGACATACATATCCATTCAAGCTCACCACACAATGACTACTTGGATCGAGAACATCAGCTAAAACCACTATGAACACTCTGTATGAAATTGTGGTGGCTACTTGGATCCTGAACATCAACTAAAACCGCTATAAACACTGTGTGTGAAATTGCAGCGAAATCTCCACAACCAAAAAAAAAATCTACACCACCCCCCTAGCAAGATACATCAAAATGTGTTGAGTCTAAGAAATTTCCATTTGAATCTAAATGAATTTCTGTTTCTGTGATTGGTTTGATGTGTTGTGTGTTCTGAAAGATGAACAAAATTTGCGTTTGATTTTGTATGGAATTCTCTTTCTATGATTGATTTGATTTGGCTCCAGCCAGGCCTTTGGCAAGGATCCATATGCCAACACTGGTGCAACAATTGGGTGATCTCCGGGCTCAGGTAATCAGGAAGCTCTGGTCTTCCGCCTGACAATACCAGCTCGTAGTCTGACAAGCGATGTCCTTCGAAAGGAATCTGACCAGTGAGTAGCTCATAACAGACCATCCCGAAACCATACACATCTACAGCTGTTGAATATGTGGGTGTGGCCTTGTCTCGCAATGCTCTCAACACTTCGGGCGCTCTCCAAAACCCTGTGCCTACAATGCCTTCTGAGCTCTCGTAGTCCCCAACATCAGCTGTAAATCCATCATACGCCAAATCTTTCTTCAACTCGACTTCTCTAGAATGAATAATCTCATCGTTTGCACGACGCGTGAAGTCTAAGGGCGACACAAAGATGTTTGATGCCTTAAGGTCTTTGTGTGTCAATCCACAATCATGTAGCTTTTCGATCCCGCTAGCAATTTGTTCCATCATCAGTAAGGTCGCGTCCCGGCGAAAAGGCATCATCATCATCTGCGCACCATTCGCAGACTCCAGGTAGTCTTTTCTCTTGTCTATGAGATTTCGCAAATCTCCTTGCATTGCTTCCATGACTACCGACACTTCGCCAGTGGTATTATCCTCTGAGACGCCGATCACCTGGCAAAGTCCCCGAGAGCCACCGGGATGAGTAATTACCTTTCCTATTCGCCTCCGCAATTGTTCCACATCAACACCACGGCCTTTGTATCTTTTGACGACCACATCTTCAGGTCCCCACTTCCTGTATTTAGCCAAGTAAACATGCGCCTGGCCACCTTCTGCGATCTGCTCTCTCAATTCAAGTTCCGATGCATCTATTAGTTGCACGAAGCAAGAACTCTCATTTACAGTCTCCGCATGACTTGGATCCTCCACACGACTTGGATCCTCTGGCTCAAGCTCAGTCCAGAACTCTTCAGGTGCGGACCCATAATATGTCTGTTCTGTTACTGAGGTGTTACTTTCAGTCGACAACCCTTCACGTGCTGATTCGTAGGGTCCACTCTGTTCAGTACTAGTCTTGTTCATGACTGAAATCAAGGCAAAGAGCGATGGCTGTTGGCTTGTTTAACTTTGATCAATCCCGCACCTACGTAAGAGGGAAAGGAAAAGAAAGAAAGACACTCAGCCAAACTGCAAGAACGTGGATGTTGAAACCCTGTCAAATCACCAACGGACATTCAGTTTTTCAGAAGCGAAGAAAGTGAGAACGAGACATTTGCGGTGAACAAAAGAGAAGAGGATCTCAACAAACAAAACGTACCTACTCGACGGAAAGAGCTTCAAAGAGACGAAGAGTGTTGTCGTCTGTGAGAAGAGCTGCTCAAGCGAAATGCAATGTCAGTACGAAGAAGACGGGTTGAAGGAGATCAGGCGTTAAATCAGCAGCTTGTGCCATAGAACTTGAGAGAACCAGAGACCCTGCGAACCGCGGACTCGAGCTTGAGAGGAAAGCAGAAGCGCATAGATCGACTCAAGAGAGAGGCGCTTAAGAAACCACCAGCACCAGGAAGCTTACGCAAATGCGTAAAGACGACACAAGAAGCCATGCAATCAACAATCCCCGCAACCTTGAAACTTTGGATGTGAGGAACAGGGGCGTGAACCTCTAAGGCCCCACGTCCTTTATCTTTAGTAAAGACTTTTTGAAACTCTTTGACAAAAGAAGCATGGTAACAAGCGTAAACAACTCGGAGAAACTTCCAAGTATGATTGGAGGGTCCCTTATATTCGTGAATACCCCTCCTAGGATCTTGTTCATGCCTGCTATAGTAGGCCTAGTAGTACTGGGCACAAAACTAAGGTTTTTATGTGTAAGGTCAAGCCCCATGGTGGGCGCATTCCTAAAATAATGGGCCTAAGCTGAGGCTGTAACCGAATCAAACCCTGCATTTGGGAATGTTCTCCAAGTGTCCCCAGTCCCCACCCATGGGCTTTATCCACTGCAAAGCACAAGGTGAACAATATTGTAAGCCTGAACATACATAGATCACAAGGGATAAGAGTGGGAGGGGTCTCATGCCTACTATTTTGGAGTGGAGATTGACCACTTTTACATGGTGTTTGGGACCTTAGAGCTTGACTTGGAATGGTAGTGAAAGTTACATCAGTGTTCATTGCTGCTGGGTCTCATTCTTGTGGTGACTCTCACTACCTTGTTACAATTTTTGAGTAATTAAGTGGGGACAATGTGTTTGTCAGACCTCTGGGCAACTATGACCTACCTGTGATTAAAGTGATTGTTTGAAATGCAGGGATGTGAGCACTAACAACATCAGAGGAACTCTACCCAACCAGCTGCCCCCTTTTATTCAGAACCTGTGAGCATGTATACACCAGCACTATTCCTCCCTTTCATTTCAAATTGCAAATGTCAGAACAGACTGCTCTGTTGTGACTTCAGTCTCTGACTTCTTGGGGATGGTGGATAAATGAAGTTGTTTGGTTTGTGTGGACCTATGCACAACAAATAGCACAATTATCACTCTTCCTTTGGCAAACAGGATGCTTGAAGGGAATCATTGAACACAATTGATTTGGTGAGTTACAGTGTCTACAGAATTTCCATTTGATTTTGCATGGAATTTTGTTTTTATGATTGATTTGTTCTGGCTCCAGCCAGGCAGTTGTTAAGGATCCAAATCAGGAAGCTTTGGTCATCTGCCTGACAATACCAGTTCATATTCGGACAAGCCAAGGTCTTCAAATTGAAGAGTGTGACCAGTGAGTAGCTCATAACACAGCATCCCAAAACCATACACATCCATAGCTTCTGTAATGTGGGTGTGATCTTCTCTTGTAGAGCTTTCAACACTTCATGTGCCCTCCAAAACCTTGTGCCCACAATGCCATAAGGACTCTTGTAGTCCCCAACATCAGCAGCAAACCCATCTTATGCCACAGAACAGAACCCCAAGATACAGTTGCATGTATCATTTTGAAGTGCAAGAAGCAAAGAAACTATACATTTGAAGCCTACCTCAATTGGAGTTGACTTCAACTCAAGGATCTTCACCTTCTAGTGTACCAAACCCTGGCCCCAAATCTGTGGGTTGAAAATTTCAGAGCTTGTCCATCCTTTACCTGCAATAGACCATGAGCAAGATCTGGACAAATTAATCCATGAATTGAAACACAGTATATTTGTCATTTTCCTTGAGTCCCTCCATGGGATGAATATCAGTTTAGTGCCACAATGTCTACAAGGTATTGCCTAGACTGAAGCAGAGCAAGGTCTCAGAATGGAGTATCAACATGAGATTGAGATTCGTGCATGCCCTTGGTCATCACCATTCTCTCCCCAAGCAGATGGAAATTGTTCCTGGTGGTCCTATCTTTAGGGCTTTTGCTTGTCTCAAGTCCCCTTGGCCTAGTTGCTTGAGCCTAGTATAAGCAAGTTTCCCTACTAATTTTCCATCTCCTACCTTCCCCACTCAATATTACGTACCACCAAACTACATCATTTATCTCCTCTTTTTCATCTTGCTCTCCATGGAAGAATATTTTCATAAGAAGAAAGTTTCCTTGAGATTTGCATCTTGTCAACTCTCACAAAAGGAGTCTCTGGTCTGATAAAGCCTACAATTCACCACATATACACTCATACTTGAGAGAGAAAAAGAGGAAAGATCAGGTTGTGCTGCTGACAAATACAATTGTCTTTTCACCAGGAATACAGCTACAGCCTATTTCCATGTTTGCATACTTTCTAGTTGCTGTCTTAGAGGCAAATGAAATCTTCTGCTGACAATGCTGAAATTACTGATTTAGACTCACTTTCAATTGCTTGCTTGTCACTGCAATAGTACCTCAGATGACTATTTAGGTTACCATCTACCATGTTCCATTTGGAGGTTTGAACATAACCACTTACAAGATAATCATGAGCCAGTCTATTTCCCAGGATATTGGCTGATGGGCCTGTGAGAAAGAATGAAGAAGATTAACATACCCAGTAAAAGTTTTGTGTCACAGATTCATTCACACAGAGACTCAGCTGACAGAGGTTGGTTAGTCAAGTACTGGTTGGATTGCTGAGAAATCAGTCCCAGCAAAAGACCACCAGTGTATAGTAGCAAATCATCACCACACCCTCTCCTTCAAATAGGACAGAAGGTACTCCTCTAGGTGCTGCAAAAATCTCAGCCAACACACCTCTTGTCTTCTGTTAACCAGGATCTGAAGAGAGCCATGGACAGTGGACACAGAAGGATTGATGAGATAATGCTTCTCTAACCTTGCCACAAATAAGGACAAGAGTGTCATTGTTGGCACCCACAATCACTTGCAGTAATTGAAGTTCACTTTCCAGCCTTGCTAATGGTCAGCATCCCCACCACACATAAGGAGGAATGGTTCTGATATCCTGACATTCACCAATTGAACCAACTCTCTGATCACCTACCAAAATCATTATAAACATCACTAAGTTTCCAACTTGATTGCCTGGTAATTGATGTAGAGGAATCCTGAAATCTTTACTGAAGTGTTGTTGTACCTCATTCACTAAGAACTGGTTGGTACCTGGCTCAGCAGACACATTATATATTTTGTGTGATGGCTTGAGATTATCAGGGAATGGATATTTGAAGGTTGGCAGCATATATTGCTAGAATGTTTCCGCAGAATCTGCAAGGGCAGTGAGTGTCCCAGAGGTAATCCTACAAGGGTCATCTTGGGCTTGTTAATGTGATGCCATGGAACTCTGAGCCAACTCTGCATTGTGCTTGAGTTCATCCATTCTGGTCAATGATGCTTGCTGGCTGTCAGCCACCACTTTTGCTTTTTCAGCAACAGCTTGACAAAGTTGGCATAATGTTGAATGTAACAAGCCTTTGATTTTCCTAACCTCATATTTCAACTGATGTGTTGCTGCTTTTACAAATTACGCCACCTCTGCATCCCAATGTGCTCACAGTCTCCAAAGTTCAAGTTGCTGTCATATCAAAGAGGCCATGCCTGTAAGTCAACAAATTTTCTCCTAAACTGCCTGAACACCTCTAAAGCAGTGTCCTTGAAAATCTGAAGAGCAAGAGCACGATAAGAGGCAGTAAGGGCTTGCTTGATTCTTTTCCTGGGCAATGATGTCATTAGATTGCAACTGAAAAAGCTCATTCTCAAATTCCAACATACATGCAATAACATCAGCCCCATCTCCACAATAACTCTGCCTTGTAAGCTGGAATAATGTGCCAGCCCTGATGTGATTTAAGAACTGGATACAAATGCTTTCTAACAGATGAGAATATGAATTGAGTAAGAAGCTTCTGAAGCTACTGCAGAACACTTTAGAGGAACCCGGTATCCCCCTGCTCTAGCTACACACAACATGCTACCAACAGAGAAAAAGTCCAGATTTGTGCAAGTCTGCCAGGAATGATCAAAAGGAAAAAGATTGCAAATCGGTTAAACACATCAGCTTCAAGAGATACATGAGTGTTTCTTCATTAGATGCAACGCCCATAGGCTGTGGAAGGAGATTCTCACATCATCCATGTTTGGGTTAACAGAATTCCAAGCTTCTGCTACAATAAAATTCAGGTCAGTCAGGGGTCACAAACATGCATGCGTAGATAGACATGGTATGAAATCAATATGCAATCTCTACTGAGAAAGACATGTGCATCTTAAAGTGGCACAAGGAAAAATGGACATTCCTGCCATCTACAATTCCAAGTAAAGAAGAAGAACAAAAGGCAAACTGCGATTGTTCTTAGCTTACAACATGTCTGCACCCTGTTAGAGCTTCTCCCTCTTTGATCATTCAAATCTGAAGATACAAAAGTTTTCATATTTCCATACCTGTTCAAACTTAAGAGGGAATGCACTGTAAAATTGTATGCTAAAAGATAGCTTGGTAAAACCGGAAAGGCGCAGAGTGCACCACAGGAAACATCAAAAAATCCTCTCCTTGTTAGGGTTTGCACCCTGATGGTACCACCCAACTCTTGCAATTCAATGTCAATTCAACTGCCTTGTTCATTTTGACATAAAAACTGCAACCATTATTTTCGATCTCAACACCTTCCAAGCATACATAGCAGACTTTGGCTTGACCAAGCTCATGCAACTAGATGAGTCAATGGTGGAAACCTTGACCTTTGTGGGAACACCACGTTTTGTGGATCCTCATTATGAAGAAAACCTCCAACACATGGTGAAGGTGGATGTGTATAGTTTTGGGGTGTTGCTCCTTGTGCTTGTTTCTGGTGAGGAAGATGTGATACAGCTTGTGACAAGGCCAAAAAAACCATAACTGGGGAGTGGGTAATCAAGCCATGAGATGACTTTCATTCTTTGACAATGAAGAAAGGCACCATTAAAAATTTTGCAGCCTTAGAACTTTACAAGAAAAAAGTACTGTTCCTCTTCTATGGGCAAGTGATTTGTATTGATTCCTACTGTTTCCTTGAGGCTACCTCTTTGAGGACTCCAAGTGAGTGCAGTGCATGGAATATGGGCAAGCTTTTTGAGATGCAGACATGTTGATTCCAAAAGATACCCAGCGCAGCAGCTCATAAAAACTCTCACATACCCCATCAGCCAGTTGACATCAAACCTACACCAGACTATGGCAAAATGCACAAATCCTCACAATGAGTATGTGAGCAATAGGCTAAAACTAGCTTACATGTGACCTAGTTCAAGAAGGCGCATCTACAAACAAGACCCTTGTGTACCAGCTGTAGAGCTTTACTGATGGTCATTACTATGTTGCAGGTGGTTGATATGTACATCCAGGAGTCAGCTGCACTGTGTGATAACATATGTGACTGAAATGTGGAAAATGGCTCTCTTTCTTGGTTCAATTTTCCACCTGCAAAATGCAAAGCTTAAGAGATTGGAACCTGAAGTCAAGGAGACTCTTTTAAAGCCTACATAAAGGCTTAGCAGCGAGATTTCACTGCCACCAAGCATCAAGGATTCAATATGAATCAACAACTAGACACTGATTTCAATCTACTCAAATTGATCAAGGGGCTGGACAATTATAGGTTGCTTGAGATACAAAAGTGTTGTAGATTTCAGCATATAAGTTCCCAAAGTTTCGACCAGATTCTCATCTGATTACTGATATGTGTGTAGAAAAATTAGTTAATTGTAGCACACCTAACCACCAAGCTCTCAAATTAGTAAGTGGCTGCATGCAAAATAGTTTCCCATTATGACTAGAGTGCTCTTCACAGATCAATTAGCAAGTTATGAAATTAGGAACGCTAGTTGCAGTAAGTAATTGCGGTGATCCAGAAAAATCAGCAAAATAATGACAGTGACTTGTATAGATTAAATGAGCAGTGATGGAAGTTAGTTACAGTAAATTAGTGCGGTGACATGAGTTAGTTGTTGGACAAATTAGATTTCTTTAGTGATGTCACGATTTATGCGTAGTGTATATAAGTACTTATGATTTATCTTTTTAATCAACTCAAGAGAGTTTATCTCATACAATCTCAGTTTCTTTCTTCATGGTATTAGAGCAATAAAAAGAGAGAAAGTTTCATTGGTGATCAATAGCTTGAGTGATAGAAAGCTTTCATTTGTGATCAATAATTTGAGTGTTAAAACAGAGTCAAGTCCAAGAGAGGACCATGATAGTTGTTGGTGAGGGGAGTGTCAAGTCCAAAAGAGGACCGTGATTGAAGAAGAAATTTGCAACATGAGTGGAGATGGGAGCTTCACCATGTCTGAAACAAACAAGCTTGTGAGAGCTACAAACTACAAGGTCTGGAAGGTGAAAATGAAGACAATCTTAATGAAGGAAAGATTGTGGGAGTTGGTCACTGGTTTGTTAATTGTAACTATCACTAATGCATCTGAAGGGGGTCTACTTCAGCTACAGCAGAGACATCTAATCAAAGGGGAGAAGGTGTAGCATCTGAAGGTGTATGTGTGACTTCTACCAAAGTTGTGAACCTGAATAGCGAAATTATTCGAGATAGAAGAATAAGGTGTTGATGATCATCATGATGGCTGTCAAGGATAAAATTGTTCCATTCATAGTAGATGTGAAAGAACCGAGTGTCTCTTGGAGGAGACTCCAAGAGCTATTTGAGAACTAGACTGTTGCTAGGACATTGTACTTGACCAATATGCTACACTCCATAAAACTGGAAGAAGGATCTCCAATCACAGACTTCATCAGATCCATCAAGGAATTGACAGTTCAATTGATTTCTACAAGGGAGTCTATCTAGGATAGCATGATTGTGCACATTGCATTGAATGCTTTGCCTGCTAATTATGAAAGTTTTGTTCACTTGGTGATTGGTCAAGACCAACTACCTACATTTGAGAGTCTATCCGGCAAATTACTTTTGGAAGAACAACAAAAGGAAGCCAAGTTTGGCAAGCAGAAGGATAGTGAAGCACTTCTCCTTCAAATTAACAAACGTTACAACAATTTGACCAAGAACAATCAATCTAAGGGAAGACTTGACAACACTAATGGAGAGCAGTGAGCTCACAATCATGAACAACAGCCATGAAAACGCAACGGGAGATGCAACAATTAGGGGGAATGGGGACATCGGCCATGAAAATGTTTTTAGCCGAAAAATACCAAAGTTGTAGAACAACAATCTTAAGCCAATGTTGTTCATGAGGATAAAGAAAAGGAGAAATACGTTGGAGTAGATGACGGGAAACAATCAAAGATGTTTGATGTAATAATCATGACTAGGAACTTCAACAAGTTTGATATTGCTTAATATCTTGACTCGGGTGCATTTAAACATGTGACTAGAGACCGTAATAAGCTCCACGACATCAAAGAAACTAAAGGCATCCCCAACATCTGATGTACAACAGGTCACATGCATGTTGTGCAAGGGAAGGGAAAAGCATTAGTGACTCATAATGGAAAAACCAAGAAAGTGAGTGATGTATTATATGTACTGGGCATCAACAAAAATTTGCTATCTATGGGAGCCATCATCGACAAAGGACATGCAATAATCTTTGGATCACAAAGGTGTTGAATAGTCACAACGAGTTTGCCATCTAAGGTGATTATAGAGGGAGAGTGCGACAAGTTTAATGGGTTGTACAAACTAGCCTCAAGCAACCAGCAAATTATTATACCTCAATTATTCATCACATAGGAGGATGTGGAAACAATTATCTAGCACAAGCATATTGGAGAGATTAATTACCAAACACTACATGCAATTTCACAAATTAACCACTCGAAAGGAATGCCTTACATCCCAACCATTTCACAATTCTGCGACGAATGCACATTGGGGAAACAACACAAAGAACATGTGCCCAAGGTAAGTGTCAATAGAGCTACAGCAAGGAATGAGCTAATTCATTCCGATATGTGTGGTCCATTTACTCACACATCGTTTGGAGGATCCAAATACTTTGTAACTTTCATTGATGATTTTTCAAGAAAGAATTGGATATTTTTTCTGCAGAAGAAAAGTGGAGCATTTGCTAAATTCAAGATTTTAAAACAAGTGGTGGAGAATGCAAAAGAAAAGAAAATCAAAGTGCTTAAGAATGATCGTGGAAGGGAGTTTCTATCAAATGAATTCAAGACATTTTGTGAAAATCATGGAATCAAGAGATAGTTCACAACAACTCACACACTTCACAGAATAAGGTAGTAAAGAGGAAAAATCGCACAATCTTGTATAGGGCATGAACCATGGCAATTGATAGTGAGGTGCCAGATTACTTGTGGATGGAAACTGTGAACATTGCAACATATTTGACAAACAAAAGTCTAAGCAGGTCAAACAACGGGCTCTCTCTAGAACATGTTTACACAGGAGTTTTACCAAATTTAAAACATCTCAGAATATTTGGTTGCTTAATTTATGTGCATGTTGGAAAAAAACAAAAAGGGAAGATGGGATCACAATCTATAAGATGTATCTTCACTGTTATAATGAGTCTTCAAAGGCATATTGTTGCTACAATTTAGAGACACAGAAAATGATTATTTCAAAGGATGTTGTTTTCAATGAAAATGTCGTGGGAGTTGAATTTATGTAAGAAAAGCAAAGGAGAGAATGTGCATAGGAAGAAATTCCATTGTCTTTATAGTCACCTATAGAAGAACATGTCATGAAAGAAGCACAACATCCAAGTCACGTTGTTAATGGAGGAAAAGTTCCCAATAGTGAAGATAATACAACTAGTGAAGATGAAAGGTCCAACCAAGTTGCTAAATATAGAACATTGCTAGACTTCCATGAGGATGATGCAAAGAATGAAGCTAAGGAGTTAAGCCAAGAAGTTGAAGCATTAATCAAAGTTTACTAGTGATAGAAAAACTTTCATGGTGTTGCTTTAACTTCCATTAGAAAGTCTCAACGATTAAGGAGTGCTCACATGTACGCTAAGGACTACATCTTTACAACTGAATTAACACCTAAACCAATGTCGTATGAAGAAGTAGCACAACATCCAAGATGGAAATAAATAATGAAACAAGAACATAAGTCCATCATGAAAAATGAGACTTCGACTCTTGTGAATTTACTATCAGGAAAAGTTCCAATAACCATGAAATGGGTGTACAAGATGAAGATAACAATAGATGGTAGCGTGGAAAAATTGAAAACACATTTGGTGGTTCAACTGTTACAACCCTAGGCAAGGGCATGGAAAGGTGTGAGCTGATAGTGTAACCTGGAAGTCACATTCACATTCATGAAAATGTGAAAAAAGGAGAAGGAATGAACCTTCACACTCCCAAATGGACTTTCATTTTGAAAGTTGGAGACCTTATGGAATCCGAAATATTTAGAAAACGATTAGAAAGGTCAAAATTCATTGGATTGAAAACTTCCTTATATCATTGGAAAAATCTTAAGAAATATATGTCTAAAATGAGCTTGCCCGATCCATCTGAGTACTTATAACACGAGTTATGGCCAAAAGAAAGTTCAAAAGTCAAAATGTCAATTTAACTTCCATTCATTAAAAATCTAAAATCTCCCTTTTTAACATGCATATAAGAGGCGTGCCAAATATCATTGGAAAGCTTTTGACAAGGGCTACAACTTTGCTTTGGACCTCACTTCAATCAGAGGTTTTCACAAGAAGTTATGGGCATCCAAAGTGATGAGAGTTTCAATTTCGAGAATTTTAGGACTCCTGATTTGAAAATCCTAGGAAAAATCACATTTGAGTGCAACCCTCATGGTCAATCACAAAGAATAATATAAGGGGGAAGGTGGTGATTTCCCCCAAGACCGGGTCGTGATGAGTCTTGTGAATCCATGCATGCATGTGGTCTATCTATGCACCAAAAGTGTTCCAACTATGCATTAACCAACTTGTTGTTTGGTTTGTGCATATTCATATTTGGTTTGAAGTGCTAGGGAGGGAACATCAAGTGTGTTGATTATCTTGATCAATCTATGTATTAAAATAGGCATCTTGAACTTGGTACACCAAGATAGATCATTTTTTACGTCAACATGGTTTAATGAAAAGTGAAGCAAATCACAATCTTTATTACAAAAATTCAAATATTGGAATCGTGATTCTCGTGCTCTACGTTGATGATCTACTTTTGATTAGGAATGATGTGGTCATGTTAACAAAGATCAAATTATAGTTTAAAGAACAATTTGAAATGTCCAAGTTAGGTTGGATGATGATCTACATCGGTTTGGAATTTGTGTATGTGCCAATCGGTATCATATTAGTGCAAAAAATATATGCAGCAATGCTTCTTACATGGTTCAACATGATGGAGTGCCGACTATCAACGATTCCAATGGAGGAAAGGATTCAACTACGCAATTACATGAATTCAAAATGCATTAATTAGGTTGAATACCAAAGTCTTGTGGGAAGTTTAATTTTTCTCACCAACACTAGACCCGACATTACATTTGCAGTATAATATGTAAGTCATTACACGATAGTACCACAACAAGCACACAAGGATGCAACAAAAAACATCTTACGAGACATCAAAGGAATAATCGATTTAAGATTATTGTTCCCAAGAAAGGACGTTGGACAAATTATGGGGTATGCAAATGCAGATTGGGTGAGGGATCTAGATAGGAGAAGATCAACAATTGGCTTGCTTTTCAAGTTAGGTTGGAATTCCATCGTGTGGAGTAGCAAGTTGCAACCTATTGTGGCATTATCCATGATGGAAGCAGAATACAAGGCATTGGTGGATGGAGTTAGAGAAGTTGTTTGGCTAAGGAAAATAGCCATAGAATTGGATCTTCATGAATCTTCTCCAATCACAATTTCATGTGATAACCAAAGCGCCATCAAGTTGGTCAAGAATCCTATACTCCATGCAAAAATGAAACATATAGAGTTGCATCATCACTACGTCCATGAGAGGATAGTAGTGGGAGAAATTGATGTGACATACATTTCAACCAATGAGCAGGAGGCAAACATAATGACCAAGCCTTTAGGAAAAGCAAAATTTGAAATTTTTATACAGAAGATTGAACTACATGGTATCCAAGAATAATTTAAAAAATAGTTCAATTGATAGACTCTAAGATTTTTTTTTTTTTTGTGGTAAGGTGTGAGGGAGGGTGTAGAAAAATTAGTTAACTGTAGCACACCTAACCACCAAGCTTTCAAATTAGTAAGTGGCTACATGCAAAATAATTTCCCATAATGACTAGAGTGCTCTTCATAGATGAATTAGCAAGTTACGAAATTAGGAACACTAGTTGTAGTAAGTAATTTTAGTGATCCAAAAAAATCAACAAAGTAATGACGATGACTTGTATAGATTAAATGAGCGATGACAGAAGTTACTCACAATAAATTAGTGCGGTGACATGAGTTAGTTGTTGTACAAATTAGATTTCTTTAGTGATGCCATCGTTTTGGTGTAATATATATAAGTACTTATGATTTATCTTTTTAATCAACTCAAGGGAGATTATCTCATATGATCTCAATTTCTTTCTTCAATGTGCTGTTCTGTTAGGAATTGGAAACAATGTCATGCCTCAGATTTAATGTTAAAAGCTACAACATTCTATGAGAACCGACATTTGTCAGAGCAGAGAGGAAGCAAAAGCAATGGGAATTTTTGCACCTTCATGATGCAAAAGTACCATTTGCTTTTTCTGAAATGAATGACTAGATTATCCTTCTGGGCCTTGAGAGAGTGCAAAATTCTTCAATTACTATGACAGAGCTCGAGTTTCAGCAAACATAGCTGCTCCCAGCACTGACATCTGCTTCTTCAACTCCACAGAATATCAACAACCAACCACCTTCACTAGACCAAATGCTTATGAATAATGATGCTTCTGTGAACCTGAAACATCTTATTCATGCATTGGAATGCAAGCACAAAAAGGGTATGGTTCTATACTGGTGAACTCTAGAGAGAACAGAGAGACAACTAGGGACTATTGTAACCACGTTCAATTCATGGGCGGGAGAACCACAAATATAGAGAAGGTTCTGCTGCCTGCAACTTGATGTTTCTGCAAAACTAAAAAGTTCCATTTATGCATGTGAATATGGAAAAATGGGATGGACAGTATAATTCTCTATTGGTAAACTCAAAAGAGGTCAGAGAGATATCTAGCTAAGTGGCTGTTACTACCATATTCAAAGTTAGCATATGTAACTGACAACATGAAGAAGGTTCACTTTAATAAAAAATATACATTTGGACTGTGTATCACTTACAGATGTCCTCAATTGTCTTGTGATCAAACCCTAGGATCAACAATACAATTTGCCCAGCTAAACCTTTTTGAGCCCAAAGTAATGCAAAGTTCTATTCACTTCACCATCAGTACCTGTAGCAAGTCACACAGAGAAAGCAATATATATACCAAAAGTTAATCTGCAATGGAAACAATATAACTACATGTGGTGAATAGTTAGTACTATCTAGAACCTGTGTGCTCCAGAGTCCATACCTCTGGATCACAAAGGTTTTGGACAAAATGCTACAGCACATCCTGATGAAACACAAAGGATATTCACCCAGTCTGCTCTTTTCATCCAAAGTCAAATCAAGTGCATCCTGTGCAGGTTGAGTAACAGGAGGGTGCTCTGGGTTGAAAAAGACACATCAGATTTGCCAAGCAGCTTTTTGACCCTGGGTTCACCAGAGCTTCTGCAACTGCTCATGCAGCTAAGGCAAGGTCCCCCCCTAAGACTGCTTCCTAGAGTTAAAACTTCTGTAGCCTTCATCAATTTTCTTTTGGAATCATGAACCCTGTTTTCAGAGAGAATTTCATAGAAAACCATCCTGTATGTTGAACTATGGTTGTTCACATGATCTCCTTTGTTGGCAAATCTCCAAGTTTAGCTCAGCACCATTTGCACACATACAACTAAATAGGTGCAGAATACTTCCAGCAATTTCAAGTCTAGAATGTGCAATAATGAAATTAGATGGTTTTTGCCCTAGAACATTAGATAGCTCAAGGTTACCTCATTTATTGATAAGCAATGGAGACAATTGCAAGGATCATGATGACCAAGGCAACATCAATATGTGATGGCCAACTTCAAAGCCCTCCAAACAAAGTCAAGACCCCACCAACAAGTTGTCTCCATGCTTAGCATCCTCACAACTTTCGCCATTGTTGGCCGATCTTTGGGCTCAAATCTGATGCATTGGTGTGCAATGGCTAATACTAGAAGAATTTTTTGTGACTTATAGGTCTCTTCATATTGAACTCTGACATCAACAGCCACAGAATATCTGGATTCCTAAGGTTTTTGGGAGTCTGTAAAGAATAATGTTTGTTTTGCTCGTCTTGGGGGATTTGTATCTTACAGAGACCGAAAGGTGATATGTTGACTGGAGCGAGACTACTATTGATTATTGAAATGCCAGGTTCAAATAGTAGCGACTAGCAGCAGAACAAAAAATTGAAATTCTTTTTGTTTGCAGAACATGAGATGCATTCATCTATAGATAGCTGTGCAGACATTTGCTTTGACCCCCTTGAAGTTCCATGGGGGAGTACAGCATCCCCTAGCAGTAGCTCAGTCCGGGCTGGCATTCTGGGAATGTCCCTCACCATGGGCTTTACCCCATTGTATTATGAATTTAAACATACCTGTAGAAGGGGGAGGGTTCAGTATTAATTCAATTTAGGACCAATCTTACACCTAAGTAAGCTTAATTTTCCTCCCCTTCTTAAGAAGTACATAGATGTCTGCTTTCTTTTCTAAGAGGAATCTATTTATTAAAGAAGGTTGTTTGTTTGGTTTGTCACATTGAGATCTCCCAAATCAGGCTACCCCTCTCTATGCTCTTGGTTGAGATCTCCCAAATCAGGATACCCCTCTCTATGCTCTTGGTTGAGATCTCCCAAATCAGGACACCCCCATTGTGTCCTTGGTATGACTGAAAAGCCTGCAATGACTGAGTGTGCACTGAGATAGTTTTCTACTTGCGGACAAGAGTTGTTAAATGTTGAACAATCTTTTCATGAAAAATTCAACAAAATCAAAACTAAAAATTTTAGGGAAATTGAGGCCCATTTTTCATATTGTTGGGAAAACACCTTAATGAGTAAGATTTTATAAAGATGATTTCATAAATTTTTGATCTAAGGTGCGAGAGATATTAAGTTTGGAGTTTTTTGTCATTGAAAATTGAATGAAAATTCAATTTTTTATTTTTGATGAAAATTGAATTTCAGACTTATGCTGAAAAAGGTGTACCATTTTCCCTTTAGGAAAATTCATTTAATTGAGCAAATGGCACAGGCCACACCATATTCTGTGGAATTCCACAAGACATGAACTCACAGGAAACAGTAACACCTAGTGAACATATATCAAAATGTGGGACCAAATGAAGTAAAGTCTGGTGAACATTTCTCAAAACGTGGGACCAAATTGGAAACTACATGCATAGTTCCGTACTCTCTGTCCCTTAAAGGCAGAGGCAACAATATAAAAAACCTAGTATTGATAAATATAAGATGCCCTCCAAACAAGCTATAAAATTTCTGAAAGTTCTTTGCGCCACCTAAAATGGCCTAAAATGACTTCTTTAGGAGTATTCAATACCGGTGAGGCCGCGTCTCTTAATTTAGTAACCCCCCTGCCAATTGAGAAAGATACGTTCAAGACGACACCAGCAATTTACCTTACCGACCTTCCATTTTCCTTGAATTGTTTCAAGTTGAAATGGAGGACCGAGTAAGATGACGGTTCCAGGAATTCCACCACTTTCATGTGTCCGAGACAAACAGAGAGAAAGAAAAGGAGATTTAATAGGTCCTTGGCCTTAAGAAGAAGCATTCAAACAAAGTTGGAACCAGGACTTGCGTGCAGGAAGCGATCGGACGTAAGGAAGAGCTAAGTGCAGTAATTCCTGGAGTCTTTACATTGTGAGAGATGAGATCAAGTGAAGGCCTTGTGTTCCTCTAGAAAATTTGTATTTTTGTCTGGGTGACTTCAGGTTGTGAGCCGTGTCGACTGTGAATCACGAGCATCTTGACAGATAAAAGATAGCATAAGAAAACCTGGATTTATATCTGTGGTACTCACACACATAATCTTTGTATCTCTCCATGTCGCGCTTTCTGTCCACCTTATGACTGTCCACGAAAAGTTCATTTTCCTCCTTGTTGTGGTGTAATTTGTGCTGTTTTGGGTAACTGTAATACAGCTTTCGTCGCACCCAGCCGCCCTTCCATTTTGGTGGTTGCTACGTCTTGTGGTGTCTGTTTTGTAGCAGTAGTCTGTGTGAGGTTTCCGTGTCGGCACCTCGAGAAAGCTGCATTTTTTTTCCCGTCGAGGTGTGTGCCAAGGGTTTGTTCTCCAACGTGACTACAGACATTTTACCGTTCTTAATCGTGGCCTCCTTCCCCCTGAGGGTGCCGTGTCTGGCTTCTCTCTCCTGGACTTTTGTCAATTGTCGGGTTTGCATTCTGCTGCGTAATCGTGGGAAATAGGATTTTCCTCCTTTCGCCAATCTGGAGGAAGATGGCAGCAAGACCGTCGCCAGACATCCGGAGCATTGATTTGGAGCCTTCTGTCGCCGTGACCTCGCATATAAATTCTGGTGTGCACTATGAGTAGAGTGGCCTTAATCACGCTTAGAGAGGGAACCCCGGATCTGGATCCAGCCATGGCCAGCTTTCAGCAACACCCATCACCACAGCAGCATTCTTATTATCCCTCACAAAGTCATCAACAGAAGAACTACCTGCAGGTCGCTCATCAGCCATTGCAACAGTGCTGATAGTATTCCAAACTACACTGCTCGGGCAGCAAGCTACCTGAAAATGAAACCGGCGGATCATTTTCCAGCAGGCTTACGAATACTTGCTGTGGATGATGATCCGATTAGTCTTGCAATTCTACGAAGAATGTTGCAGGAATGTTCCTACCATGGTGTGGCTCTGATATATTTGCCATGCTAATTTCTCCCTTTCTGCCTTCAATTCCTCCAAATTGTGTTTGTGCTAGAAGACATCTGCTCATACCTGCATGTGTGTCTACGCTCTGGCCCTTTCTCCTGTCATGTTGTGTAACTTGTGCGCATCATTATAGTGATCTTTCTCACCAGCTTGTTACTGAAATGACTCCTTTGCCTCAATCACAGCAATCTTTGCTTGCAGTTTTGTAACCTTCAAAGACCAGCTTCCATTTCCTCAGATTGTGTAACTTTGATGGGATCAAATTTCTCATCAGGTTTGGCTCTCAATGTTGATTGCTCTGCGTGTGCATGCATGTCTCTGTGTTTTGCCAGTGACGACATGTGGGAGAGCAACTGAAGCATTGGAGTTACTGAGAGAGGACAAAGACAAGTTTGATCTTGTTATCAGTGATGTCTACATGCCAGCATGGATGGATTCAAACTTCTTGAGCTTGTTGGCCTTGAGATGGACCTTCCTGTTATAAGTAAGCTTCTCTTAATCTCGCCATTCCCAGTGTGTGTTGTGGCTTCTGCATATATGTACACTAGCCACAAGAACAAATTTCTTGTAATGTTCTTGCAAGAGGAACTAATACTGTGGCCCTGTTTGTCTCCAGTGATGTCAGCAAATGGAGAGACAAGCACAGTGATGAAGGGGATCACTCATGGTGCATGTTATTACCTTCTGAAACCAGTGAGGATTGAAGAGCTGAGGAACATCTGGCAGCATGTAGTAAGAAAGTTGAGGGAACCCAAGGAGCATTCAGCCAGCTTTGAAGACGGGGAATAAACCAACAAGGTGGGACCAGGGATGCTGGTAACATGTCATCAGCTACCGGTATGACTGATTGCATGTGGAGAAAGAAGAAGAAAGAGGCAAGAGAGGATGAGGAGGATTATAAGCAAGATAAGACCAGTGAACCTTCCATGCCAAAGACAATCTTGGAGTTGATGAATGTTCACGGTTTAACACATGAGAATGTTGCCAGTCATCTGCAGGTGTGGACGATTTCCTGACTCAAATGTGATATGTTATGTTTCCTTTCTTCTGGCATGTTTTAATGTGGATAATAATGTTGTGTCTCAGGTGCTTAGTGATTTTGAGATAATGATGAAACTCCTAGAAATAGGAGTTTATTGAGCACCTAGATAATGGAGTTGGTTTCTTTTCCTCAATGAACCTGAGGACTGTATTCCTCGCTTTCAACAAGGGGCACATGGGGAGTTGTTTTCCACATAGTTGGTTGAACTCCCAACTTGTCTGTAGCCTGATTGTCAATGGTTGGATGCCAGCACTTTGTTGTTGTTTGTCATGATCACTTGCGTGTTGCAGGAATATTGGCTTTACCTCAAAAGATTAAGTGGAGTTACAATCCTGCCAAATAATTTAAGAGCATCGTCTGATGGTCAAGATGCAGGATATGGTGGTTTGATTGGTCTCAATGAGATGTTGGATTATAAAACAGCAGTAACAAATGGGCGTCTACCAGTGCAAGGAAGAGCAGTGTTGCATCATGCAAACATGGTAGGTGGGGTTGGAGGAGCATCGAGTGGGATGTTGGGAATCTCTAGTCCCCCAGACCCCTATTTGCTGGTTCAAATAGCTGCTTTATGAAGTATGCCTTTGTCAAGGCCACAAATGGAGGGTCTTCACCAGGCAATCAGGCTGCCTTACTTCAAAGCCTTTCTGCTCTTGACTTTAATCCTCTGTGCCAATCCCATCTCCTCTCTGGGATTGGCCCACTACAGCAACAAGATGATTGGCCAAGCCTGAAAGCCATCCAACAGCCATTGGACATGGGCTCACTTGAAGGTTCAAACAGGAACTTTGCAGGTAGCACAAGTGAGGAGCTA